>ERZ1066135.97-NODE-97-length-85196-cov-21.856861_pt1 | contig 85196 bp, 75 predicted proteins | sample MGYA00382782_ERZ1066135 | MGnify/ENA primary metagenome ERZ1066135 (study PRJEB33369, sample SAMEA5778365) | biofilm metagenome | biome: Industrial cooling water; feature: Water cooling tower basin; material: Biofilm | place: United Arab Emirates | collected... | reverse complement strand
CAGCACAAGGGTCTCCAAAGCCTTTTGTCCGGGTTCAAATCCTGGTCTGTGCGTTCTACGGTGTGCCCTCATCCGAGAAGCCTACACACTGGTCACTCGCCTAACAGCGAAGTAGGTTCGACTCCTACAGCCTCCGCCAACCCTGGAGGCTGAAAAAACAGCTTCTCAAACTTGCACGCTGTAGAAATCTCAAAATCTGGTGCCGTAGGCAAATCGGTAAAGCCACAGCACTTTCAATGCTGCGTTTGCGGGTTCAACTCCCGTCGGCACTGCCAAGTTCAACATAGGTCGGCTCGCCTATTGGTGTGGGCAACTGTCTGTAAAACAGCCGCTTCTTGCGTTGCAGGTGCGACTCCTGCCCGACCTACCAAATCTATGGAGAGTAAATCGATCAGGCGATCGGCGCTGTTTGCTAAACAGATGGATGAACAATTGTGGTTCGAGTCCACTGCTCTCCGCCTTTGAGAACGTGGTGTAACTGGATAAACACATCGGTCTACGAAACCGAAGAGTGAAGGTTCAACTCCTTCCGTTCTCGCCAATCATGGAGGGCACCGCTGAATGGTCGGCAACTGGTCTTGAAAACCAGGGTAGTCCTTGGGCTAGGGGTTCGATTCCTCTGCTCTCCGCTTGTGGGAAGTTGGTGAAGCTGGTGCTCACGTGCCGCTGAAGACGGCGAGAAGGCAGTTCGATCCTGTCACTTCCCACTCATTGCCCCATAGCTCAATGGCGGAGCGGGCGGCTGTTAACCGCACGGTTGCAAGTTCGACTCTTGCTGGGGCAGCCATTCATTGCCGAGTGGACGACATGGAAAGTCGCTGTGACTCTGAATCACGGAGATGCTGGTTCGACTCCAGCCTCGGCATCCAATCTTATTGGGAAGTACGCAAACAGGTAAAGCGACTTGACTTTGAATCAAGTGTTTGAGGGTTCGATTCCTTCCTTCCCAGTCGGGGGACATGAGAGGTTACTGGGTCAATTTCTCTATCCTCCTGTTTCATACTCCTGTAGCCCAACGGAAGAGGCGGCTGTTTCAAAACCAGTCAATGTGCGGGTTCAAATCCCGCTAGGAGTACCAATTATGCTGCTGTAGCCCAACTGGAAGAGGTGCTGGTCTTAGAAACCAGAGGTTGTGGGTTCAACTCCCACCAGCAGTACCAACTATCGGGATGTAATTCAGTGGTCAGAAGCCTTGGTTTGGGACCAAGGAGTCGTGGGTTCAAATCCTACCATCCCGACCATTTGCCCTTGTGACGGAACTGGCAGACGTGCTGGCTTCAGAGACCAGATTTTGTGGGTTCGACTCCCACCAAGGGTACTGATGCTCCTGTGGCGGAAGGGAAGACGCTCTAGACCGAGGATCTAGATTTTGTGGGTTCGATTCCCACCGGGAGTACCAAGCACCGAAGGCGGAAGTGGTGGACGCGCACGCCCGATAAGCGTGTTATTAGCAGGTTCGACTCCTGCTCGGTGTACCAAATATCTGAGTGTGGTGCAGTGGGAGCACGTCGGTTCGGGGAACCGGAGGTCGTAGGTTCAATCCCTACCACTCAGACCATTCGGGTCGTTAGCTCAACGGTTAGAGTGGCTGCCTTTTAAGCAGACAGATCAGAGTTCAAATCTCTGGCGACCCACCAATGCTCTGGGTTGTTAGCTCAGTTGGTAGAACAGCCGCCTCTTAAGCGGAAGTGCATAGGTTCAATCCCTATACAACCCACCAAACGTACCCCTGTGACGCAATTGGCAGACGTGTCCGGCTTAAAACTGGAATCTTGCGAGTTCGAGTCTCGCCAGGGGTATAGCGGGGATAGAGCAAGAGCGGCTCGGCAGTCTCATAAGCTGCGATCGGTGAGTGCAACTCTCACCCCCGCGTCCACTCATGCTGGTGTGGCTCAACGGCAGAGCAATCGCCTTGTAAGCGATGGGTTGCAGGTTCAACTCCTGTCACCAGCCCCAGAATGCGATCGTGGTGCAGCGGCAAGCACCTCTGGCTTCCACCCAGAAGACACGAGTTCGAGTCTCGTCGATCGCTCTGAACCAGCAATGGTTCTGCCTGCGATCGTGATGTAACGGCTAGCATCTGAGTCTGCCAGTCTCAGCGTATGGGTTCGAGTCCCATCGATCGCTCTCGTAGTCCTGTAGCTCAATGGTGGAGCGGGTTCCTTACAAGAACAGGGTTGCGGGTTCAAATCCTGCCAGGACTACCAATTATGGGCGTGTCGCCTAAGGGATAAGGGCATCGGTCTTCTAAACCGACTCGTATAGGTTCGACTCCTATCACGCCTGCCAAACATGGGTCTGTAGCTTAACTGGGAAAGCGTCTGCCTTGCAAGCAGAAAGATGTCGGTTCAACTCCGACCAGAATCCACCAATGGTGCCTAAAGTCGAAATGGTCGAGACACCAGCCTGTGAAGCTGGACATTAACGGGTTCGAGTCCCGTTAGGCACCCTTAAAATGATGAACGTTCCAGCTAAGCGGCGGCTAGTAACTTTTGAAACATCACCAAGATCTTTCAAAAGTCCGCACCATCTTGGCTTATACGACTGAACTATGAACGAACCGATAGCCGACATCATACTGTTTTTGCTGGCGCAGATGTCCATATTCTTGATCCCATATTCCCGTTTCTAAATCTTCTCGCAACTGGGATAAACCATTGTCAAGCTCGTCAGTACCAATCTTGGCAAATGAAGAGATACCATTGCGAATACTGCTATCAAAGTAAAGTTCTGGTCTTGCCCAACCAACCGCCGCAAACGAATCTGATAAATCATGCGGCAATGGGAAAGGAACTACATTTACCACATGCCCTACAACTGTTTGAATTTCGTCTATTAATTGTGGAATTGGCAAAAACGTAGATTCAACATCTTTGACAAACGAGGGGAAATATTTGGTCAACCAAAAGCTGGAAATCATTGCCGGATCGTAAGTGAACAAAACTATTTGCCCATTCCCTACAACTCTGTGAACCTCGCGCAATGCTTGCCGATAATCCTGAAAATGGTGAAAGGCAAGCATGATGATGACTGCATCTACGGATTGATTGGGTAGGGGCAAGTTGTCGGCATACCCATTAATCCATTTAATTGCAGGATGTGCGATCGCCTGACTTCGCATCATTGCTGATGGTTCAATTGCAAAAACACGATACCCACGCTCAGCTAGAACAAGCGCGTAGGAACCTGTACCAGCACCAATATCTGCAATCGTAGAAGCTTGTGAGGATGCCAAAATTTCTAGCAATTTTTCAGCAATGCGTGAATCACTTCTCCTTGTTGAAGAATAGGTTTTCCCAATCATGTCGTAGAGTGTCATCCTGCCTTCTCCAATCGTTGCAATAAATTTAGCACTTGAGCAACGTTACTACCCCATAAATAGCCTCAAAGTATAGCCCCAACAGACGACTGAAAGCCGTACAACAATTGAATAAATGGAATCTAGGAGTACGATCGCCTAAGCAATCCGAGCAACAAACTGTACTGGACTCAGGTTGCAAATGTGATCTAATGCGCCTGTAAGTGTGAATAGCCGTGGATCATCCCGGAATCGAAACACACGGTATAGATGGTAATGATCGCTGTAATTTTGGGAGACCATTACCTCGTTCTGGGAAACGAAGAAGGGGACTTGCTTACCGTAAGCGGTTGTCTTGACTTCGATGAAGCGATCGTGCCCATCCGCTTCAAACGATCGAACATCAAAACCAGCCCCATCTCCCTCGGTCACGGCGATGTGCTCTACTCGGTCTGCAAGGCTTTCTTGCCCCAATCGAATGAGCCGTGCCCGTTCAAAATTAAGCACAAATTCTTCACCAGCCCTGCCAAGAGAGGCATTACGAGCTTCTCGTTCCAGATAATTGATGGCAGGACGGACACGACGCAACGGTTCCGATCGCTCTGCGGTTGGCGCAGGAGTGTATGGTTCAGGAGGAGAATCAAGCCGAGATAGCAAATCCTCTACAGTTGGGATGTTGGCAGGTTCTTCCACGGACTGCTGCACAATTGCGCGAAAGCTTGAATCCGAACTGATGCGATCAGCGACAACCTCGTAAAGTAGGGATTGATAATTGCCCAACGGCTTGTAGCCAAAGATGTAGGGATAGCCAAACTCTATCAGGATGGCACTGATATTTTGGTGCTTTCGCTCAACGGCTCCTTCCGATCGCCCGTTAAGAAGTTGGATAAGGTCCCGCCGATGTGCCGCTTTGTTGTAAGGCTCCCGTCGTAATTCCAGGGAGAGCATGGTGAAGTAATCTGCAACAATAGCCTCGACTTCTGCTTGTGACCACTCCCCCGGCACGTCATCTTTCCTTTGAACTGAGAAATTGAACCTTCAATGCCTCAAAGCTCATACTGCCGTTGTTACAGGCTGTATTTTTCCTGTGCTCAACACCCGTGATGAGATGGAGTGCGAGGCAGCTTCCGCCATTGCCTGCCAGTCTTCCTGGGTGAACATTTCCGCCAACAGTGACACTGCTTGCTTCCCGGTCGATAGGTTCATATTTCCCGGCTCAACACTTTCTGCCAGGAGCTTATCAATCGTTGCAAGTTGAGTTTCATTTGGATTGGCTAAATGATGACGGATCAACCGCCGGGCGATCGCATAGGTATCATCAAACCCTGCACCCAAATCCCAAGATTCCATCCACTGCCGCAAAGCAGTAAAAAGAATTGACTGGACTTTCATCTGCTGCCGCACTTGCTGGTTTTGCTCGCTTGTAAGCGCAGCAACAGTTTGGCTATACTCCCTCACCGGCAGCCCTGCTTCGACTTGCATCCCGTCCTCAACTTGAGCAGACTCGCGCAACCATGCCTCGTTGTTGCACAAATCCATCAAGTCTCCGCTTTGGGCATATTGGGCAGCGAGGGTGGGATCGTCCATTAAAAATTTTCCTAGAAATTAGGGCAAACTTAGCGCCGGAGCACACCGTATTCAAAGTATACCAAGCCCTCCTTATCTGGGTCTGGGTCATACTCCGGCATTTGGTTGCGACGATAAAATTCTTCTGACTCGGGTAAAGCGTGAAGCCCAACTCGACCGCCATAGCCCAATTCCAGGCTGCGCTGCCGCGCAAACAGCAGAAGGGTTCGTCCTACCCCCCGTAAGTATGGTGGGTCTTCCAAGAGCCGACGGTTCCAGGGAGCCACAGCCAAGGCTTCAACATAAACCAATGGGTAACGCTGGGGAAGTTGTGATCGGTGCCACTGGGTTTCAAGAAACATCAAGCCCTGGGTTAGACTATCCACCTCAATTGCGTAAGCTTCATATCGAGCCTCTTGCTTGCCTTGCCGTAGCTTGTAGGCCCAACTCCAGTAGCGATCAGGTTGCTCGGTTGCCCTCAAAACACCTTTCCAAATGGTCTCGAAGTCCTCTAAGTGACGTTGGCGAAGCCTGTGCGAAGCACGCATCGCTCATGCTACAGAGTAGTCCAGCTACGATGTCTCCCGTCCCACTTAGCAGTTGAATCGATCGTTGCATCCCCAGAAATTAACGTGATTATTTGGAGCGTTACTGTGTATCTCTAAGAGCGTGCTTCATTCTGCCACAATTAGATTTATAGGTTCAAGGAACTGCCGGATCGAGGGGATTACAAGCTTATTTCTCCATAGATTACTAACTTTTCCTTTGTGATGGAACTTGTTTGTAATTGAGCATCCAGTTGAAGTCATTAATATCTGTACTTTCGTGTTTTTCTCATAAGTTTGACAAGTTTTCTCGGTACTTCTCCGAATACTTCTAAATTGAAGTTAGGTCTTTCTATAAATTGTTCAAACTTGAGTCATTGTCGTCATTGTTCTCAGTAAGATTGGATGCGGCTTTGCGATCCAGTTGATAGAGTTGAATCAACATCGTTTCATATCTCCCCTCAGAATATAGTGATTGCAACTCTTGAAAATAGCCCAGGTTACTGGGAGTTGAGGGGATTTCTCCAGTTGCGAAGCACTCTTTCAACACGTTCAGATGAACCTGACAAGAATGTTTTTGCTCAGCATGAATACATGCGATCAACCAAGTTTGAATCTGCACTGCCTGATCCTGCGATAACCACTGGTGTTGTATCAGCCAGCGGTTGAGGGCAAGGCCATGCCCCCAAAACTGACAGATCCAAGCGGTCCGTCTGCAGGACCAAAACAGCGGCTGAAAGATTGGAAAGATGAACTGCATGGACGTATGGGTGAATGTTAATTAGACCCTGCCAAACACCAGTTTTTATGACTCCAAAGACTTTCCCATCGCTTGCCCAACAATCTGCAACAAAGCACGAGATCGCGCAGCAAAAAAGGCATCGAAATCGTCGTGCCAGAGGGATGCCGGGTTGATCCAGTGCGACTCCAGAATTGCATTGAGTCGTTGGCGGGAGATCCCCTGCTGTTCCAGCTTAGCCAGATAAGCAGAGGGAGCTTTGCTGCCAATCAAGCGATTCGTCTGAGAACTCAAAGGCGTGCGATTCACTAAGGAGTTATAAAGCGGCTCACTAATTCCTTGCTGTCGGCTGTACGCGATTGGAAATAGATGATGGCTTTCAATCGGCTCGTTAAACACTTTCACATCCATCAATAACTCGCCAGATGCCAAGTCGATCGCGCCATGTCGTCGCAGTAAAACACTCAAGCCTCGAAACACAGCACCATGTCGTCGGCGCACTGACTGCAAGCGCGATAGATTGAAAGAGGACTCAGCGATCGTATTGGGAACTACGCCGTCGTTGAGAATCCACTCCGGCACCTCCAATGCATCCTTCGATGCTTGATATTCATGGGCACCGGTGTAGCGCTCGCCGAACACACCTGACCAAAACCACTGTTCTAACTTTTGCCGGACAGAATCGCGGTTATTTCTTTCCCCCAATTGCACTAGCACACAAACTAACGCCACCAACTGAATCGCATAGGCTAGATCGTTTGCATCCACGATCTTCAACCCGTAGAGGAACCGAGCCGCTTCCTCAAACCCCTTAGTTACGGGTTCTGCCCAGCGCTGATAATCTTCCAACTCCAGCTTCAACACCTCAGCCCGCCCACAGCCGATACCAGGGAGTTTTTCAGCCACATTTACCCCCTGAGAGATCGCCTGTCGGCGGCGAGCGATCGTGGCGGAAAGCGTAACCGCTTGGAGAAAATCTGTGTTTCTCACTTGACTCAAAACCTGGTGACGGCTTAACCGCTGGCATCGTTGTTCCCAGTCATCACGGATACTGAAATCTTCCCCAGCATAGGAGGATGTTACCAGCTCAAAAAAGTTGAGGCTCAGGCTTTGAGTATTCGTGTCTTCAAACAGCTCGCATACAGCCGCTTTGGGTAGAACCGGACGCAGCAGAATCACGGGAATATGATAGTGCTCATACTTTTTAATCACTTCCTGCTCAAAGCGATCAATCAACTCCAATTTCTCAGAAGCATAGTTCCAGAATTTGCAGTAACCCGCTCGCCAAGCGGAATAGGAAAACATCATGCCCGAGGGAAACAGGCCCAGTTCATATTCTTTTTCACGGGATGAACAATTAATCGTGCCTCGTTCACCAAACCCTGATTTAATCCGTGATTGAGGCAGACTCAGAATAGCGGACTGGCGATCGCATAAAGGGTCAAGTGATTTGGCGATGTCGATGTAGTACCAGTGCATACTGATGTGCGAGGTCTTTTTGTCCCGAATCGCCACTGGTTGTTCAGGGGAGAGCGCCATACTAAGGGTGGTTAATCTCTGCTGCCCATCCAGGATTAACTTCGTTGGGTTTGGCAGATGGGGCAGCTGCACTCCCTCGGCCAATCGGGATTTGAACCGGCTCTGGGCATTACCAGTTTCAAGTAGCAAAACCGCACCAAAGGGCCAGGCGCGGCTGACGTTTGCCAATAATTTCCGCACGAAGAGATCTTCCCAACAGAAGCTGCGTTGCAAATCTGGAATTTGAATCACGCCTTGACGAATCTGGGACAGGAAATCAGGCAAACACTCTTTCGTAATATCGAACGTTGAATAAACGTTATTAGTTGTTGTAGACATGGCAAATGGCTCATAAAACAGCCGTGTTTGACGGTAGCTTTGAGCATAAAGGGTTGAGCCTTGACGTAAACGTAGTCCCAACCTAAATAACCATCGTTTTGCAGGATCTTGAGGTTTAGGGTTGTTCTGAGCGATTGCCCCGATTATTGAGTGAGGAGCAGAGGCTATCCCAGAAACCTGAAGGAAGTTGAGCAGAGTTATCGAGTAGCCAATCCATCAGCCCTAACAAAAACTGCTGTCCTGGTTTTGGTGATGTGCGTGTTTCACCTTCAAAGAACCAGCGATCAGCGGTAGGCTCCGCAACTTTGCAGATTCTGGCTATTTGAAGGTTACTGGCTCCATGTTTGGCACGAAATTCTTCTGGCGACATGCGAAGTTGGCAATTCGTGAACCGGAAATAAAGCTCCATCTCTTTACCTGAAAGAGATCGACGCGGAGAAGAATGCATTATTCAACTCCTTGCAGCTTCCGCTGCTACAGGCTGAAGATCCCACTCCCACGCCCAATCGCGATCGATCCATTGATAGGAGGGGCTGCTTGCGGCTAACAACACGCAGTACATTGGTTTCCAGCTTTTTAGGAATTCCGACCATTCGTATTCCAGCCCAATGATGACACCCCAATCGGTGGATGGGCGAGGAATCCACTGGACTCGATCACCCAGTTTGAATTGCATCGCTAATCCTTGTGGAAATTCAGCAGGCAGTTCGGGCGGGTAAAGATGAGGTTGTTTGAAGACAGGGGAGGTAGCCATGATTGAGAGGGCTGATCTGGAGAGCGATTGCAGGCAATAACCTCATATTGAAATGCGTACTCTCTCACAGTCCAGCTATTTTTGTCATAGAGACAGGATTGATTATGGGGCACTGGCAGTGCCATGCCAGATGTCATAGAATTCCGTGTAGCGCATCTTGCTAGAGCAGCGCACAATGATGTCGCGATAACAGAAAGAAAAGACGAAGTTTTTTCGATTTGTTCTTTCTAAATAGGACTTTGAAGTAGCAATAAGAAATCGCAAAACTTCAGGTGAGATGGATTGGTCACTTGCAATACTACAGAGGTGCTTACCAACAACGATCTCAATCAATTCATCATTATATTTATTTAGGAGATCAACCATGGTTCCCAATGTTTTTTGTTGATCAAATTCAGTGATATATACAATCCATGCAACTGCACGCGCTAAACTTAAACTCGAATAATTTCTTGCTTCATTAATGAAATCCATTAGCGCCTTTTCGCTTGTAATATGTTTGTCTATTAGATTTTTAATCGCGCTACCGCGAATTATTATGAATTTGGTACTACTCAAACTCCTAACTAATGCAGGAAGATCAAAAGTATCAATCTCTTCAAGCTCTTGCTTATATCGATCTTTTAATTCTTTAACTTTTTCTTTCCTACATGTATACAGAAAAAACTCAGACCAGAGTGGGTAAGCAAAATTTGGTGGAAAGATTGTTTCTTTATCAGTCTTTTCGATTTCAGCATGCATCCAAAATCCTAAAAGCTTTATCAGTCCTTTAAGGTAAGCATCCCTATTATCACGGTAAATTTCCTCTAATTCAAAGTTGATGTGTTGATCCCACTCTTCCTCAAGCCTATTTGTAAACTCCTCGCTGTTACGAGCTTCTGCATTAAGGCTACATGCCTCAAACTCTTGAAGCCCCAGCTTAGATAGAAAATATAATTCGGAGCGATCGTACAAATTCTCACAACCATCATCAAATTCCACCAGTGATCGCATGAACTCTTCCTTCTCGTCTGTCTTTTCATGGTGGTCATTTCTCCCCAGCCAAAATAAGATAACCTCATGCAAATGTGGACAGAACACGCGATAAGGATCGTACTTACCTGGCTTATTTCTATCTTCTACAGGTTTGTTAATGTGATAGCGAGGTAAGAAGAAATCTTGGTTGGGGACAGCAAGGGAAGCAAAATATACTTGAAAAGAAGGATGGAGAAACGCATAAACTATTTCTGTGGCTTCTTCTGAAGCTACACCGACTGGATTTAGCCAGCCTAATTTGAGTGCAAGCTCCTTTTGCTCTGAATCTAAAACTGCTTCGATTAACTTTGAACTGAGCCTAAAATGTGATTGCTTTGAATCCATTGCTTGTAGAGCAAGCTTGCCTAGAGCTTGATTAATCGCTCTAACTTGTGTTAGCTCGAGGTTGAGTCGTCGCTGCTGCCAAATAGAAATAGCTTCAACAAAGTGCTCATACAGCCCTGTCCTGGTTCTGGGGAATTGGCCTTTCGAAATTTCCCAAGAGCGGCATAGGAGTGTTAACTGCAGGGGATTTGAGGCTAATGACTTAATGTGGCGGTTCGCTACTTTATTAAGGTCAGCTAGAAACTTATCCCGTAGATCAGGTCGATCGAACCACCAATTATTGGTAAATACTTCTATAAGGGTATCAGTATTTGAAGAGCGATAACCCTCGCCGGGATCAGAGAGCTTATATCTCAAATCAAGCATCTGATAGACATTGAATTGATCTAAATTATTCCATGTGTTAATCCAGAAGTTCAGCCGACAGGACACAACGACATGAGCTTGACCTACCCAACTTGTCAGTTGGTTTGTAAGAGAGGGAACACTATTAGACCCAGACAGTTCGTCCCAGCCATCTAGCAATAACCAAACTTGCTTCTGCCTGAACAAATCCTCAAGCGCAGTTTTCATAGACTCATCTACTTGGCTGACAGTTAGAGCCGATTTGAGCCACTGCTCTCGAAGGTAATCTTCCAGTGACGTAGTTAACCCCGCTAAAGGAACCCAAATTACTAGCGATCGAGGATCTGCATGGAAAATTGCTTCCGCAAGCCATTGCAGGAAAGTAGTTTTGCCTGCCCCTGTCTCTCCAACGATCGCCGTTCGGCTTCCATAGATGCTAGGACTTTGGGGTTCTTTGATTAAATGCTTCAGAAGCTGCTCAGGAGACAGCGTGTCTTTGGGTGCAGCGTTGTTCGGGGCAAATAAGCTAGCTCTCTCCTGTAAGTGAGGGTTCGCAGAAACTTCAGGCAACTCCTCCCGTTTCCATAATCCTAAAGGAATGTAAAGTTTTTTCCGATCGGTTCCTCTCCGGCGGTTACTTAACAAGGGGCTGGTGGTCAAGACTTTTGTTTGTGTCAGCAGAAATTGGTGGATCTGTTCCCGATGCCGAAGTAAGGGGTTCTGCTCCGCTTCTTGAACAAGGGACGGTTGCGTTTGTTCAGGAGTGGAAGATCCTTCGGATTCATTAGCTCTCCTTAGGTCAGTTAGGGTCACACCTAGAAAGGCGCAAAGGGTAGCAATGGACTGCGTGTCTGCGTGCCCTTTGAAGATTCGCTTCACTGTCGAGAGGGACATCCCGGTTAATTCTGCAAGGTCTTCTTTTGTAAGGCGCCAGGTCAATTTGTCCTTAAGCTCCCCTCTATCTTCCGCAAGCCTCTTAAGTTCTGCCTGTTTTCGAGCAAATGCCTGTTTGAGCAGTTCTACCGCTGCTTTGCTTAAATCCATCCCTCGCGAAGGTTTGCTCATAGTGCCAGAGAGATTAGGTAGATATGGGTGAGCATGAAGCTGTTCCTTTCAGCCATGTTAATAGCTCTGGAGCAATCTGACCCTTTCTGACCCTCTGACCCTATTTGACCTCCAAAAAGTGACCCTTTCTGGATCTTGAGCTTAAAGATGGTTTAGATCATGATGAATTTGTGCAGAAAAAACAAATTGATGAACATTTCCGCTTTGTATTAACCGCTTTAAAGACGTATTTGTAAGTTCGCTTTTAAAGCATGGTTCTAATGAATCCTAGGAAGGAAGAAAATCAAGTTTTACTGTAAAAATGACAGAAATAATCTGAGGCTCATCAAGAGAGTCCAAAGCCATATTATTATCTTCTCATTCTGTGATTAGAGAGCAATGGATTTAATTTGATGCTCAAAATTTACTGTATCTAGGAGCTTTAGCAATGGATAAGAAAGAGACTGATTTTGGAGAAAACTTCACTAAAGATGAAGTGCAGCGATTGGTTGATGAATTTGAAGACTGGACGATTGAAGAGAAAATGCTATTTCTATCTCTCTCCTATACAGGAGTTAGATTGTCTGAAGTCAATCAGCTTAAATTTGAGGACATTGATATCAACCAGTAGATTTAATTGAATGGTTTTGTCATCGCCCTACACTTAACTTCTCGTAATACTTCGTTTCTCATTAGGAGAAGGTTAAAGTGAGGGCGATCTAGATAATGCCTGAATGGTTAATTATGTCTTCAAAAATGTAAGGACTATCACGACATCCAAGAACCTCATATTTCTAACATTTATTAATGTGAAATATTTTGGAATACTTATTACCTGTTCATCTTTTCCTAAAACTGTAGGAGGAACTAATGAAAATTAAGAAAAAAGGCAAAAGGGGAGGAAAAGCTAAAGTTTTGAAGAAGGAACAGCAGGAACAACTATTTAGTAGTGGTTTTTTATGTTCTAGAGATCGTGCCTTAATGGGAACATGCTTCTATGCAGCTGCACGCATCTGTGAGGCTAGACGAATGTTTCTTGAAGACATTTGTGACAGTAAACGTTTGTTGGAGAAGAAAGAACTGACTTTACGAGATCAGTTAGTTCTACGAAAAAATACAACTAAAGGTGGCATAGAGACAAGACAAATTCCTATACACCCTAAACTTGCGGAAATATATCGGCAGTATATTGAGGATTCTTGGACGTTACTAGAAATCAAAAAACAAATACCTGAATGGGGACCTACAAGCTTAAATTTTTCTCAAAGAATTTTTCGAGAAGATGGAAGTATTGGTTGTCCTAAATGTTGTAGTCAAGACTTACAGAGTAAAGGAAGGTTTGGAAGGAATGAGGTAAGGGTTTATTCTTGTAAATCCTGTAAATTTCGATTTCTTGAAACTGGAATATTTGATGAATTTCCTCACTTAAGGGACAAGATTATTTCACTAGGTGTGTTTAACTCATTAACCTATGGATTTCTATTTCTAGATGAAAATAACAAATATTTATTTCCTGGAAAAGGAGGAAAGTCTTGTTTGTCCTACTCTGGCGCACAGAGGATTATGAATGTGGCTCGTGAGCGAATCGGTGTTGAAGGACTCTCGACTCATAGTGGTAGAAGAACATCTTTAACTTTGTTAAATCGTCAGAAAACGCCATTGAAAGTAATTCAGGAAATTTCAGGACATGCAAGCCTGAATGTACTCCAAGAATACCTTGAGGTTGATCCAGAAGAGGTTGAAAAAGCTATTAAACTTCTACCGCATATATTCCCCTACCATTGATTGTTGAGGTATAACCCTTATGAGTAGTGGTAAATATGGTCAAGCTGAAATCTTGACCGACGAGCAGTTGTATCGTCTTTTTTCATACGGTCTTTCAAATTCAAGAAATAAAGCTTTGGCAGGGCTTTGTTTCTTCGCTGCACTTCGAATTTCGGAAGCAAGGCAACTAACGCCTGAATGTGCATTCACAAAGACTGGAGTACGAGATGAAATTCATGTTCCCAAAGAAATTACGAAAGGTCAGTTAGGAACGCGAATCATACCAACGCATCCTTCACTTGCACAACTTTTAGAGACGTATTACGCAGACTCTTTGCATCTTTTGAAACTGAAAGCACAGATTGGAAACTGGAATTATAACAGTTTTGATGAGGATGGGAATTACATTCCTCATAAACACAACTATGTATGCTCTTGTGGTTCTCGGAATTTTGCAGCTGAGGGTTTTTATAGAGGAAATATAAAGTATCGCTGCAAGACTTGTAAGAAGCCTTACTGTTCCAATCGACCAATGACATCCTCTACTAGCCCGTCTAGTTTATTACACTTAGATGACTTTCGAGGATTTATTTCTTCTAGTAGCATTAGCATTTTTGACCCTACACAAAGTGAGTTCCTGTTCCCTGGTTATAGAGGAAAGGGGTGCCTCACGTTAGGTAGTGCTTTTCAATTTTGTGATGCGGCGTTTAAAAAATTAGGAATTATAAATGCATCTAGTCATAGTTTTCGTCGAACTTGTCTAACTAGATTGCATGATCAAGGAGTTAATCTTCGCATTATTCAAGAAATAAGTGGCCATAGAAATCTTGAGACACTTCAGGAGTATTTAGGTGTTAGTGATAACCAAAAGCGTAATGCGATTTCAGGATTAGATTAGTAAGAATGGCAGCTTTTCTTGCGCTTAAGCAAAATAGAAATGAAAGTTAGTTCAACTTGAAAACTAGCTGCTGAAACGTGTATTTTCAATCGATTCTCTACCAGACTAATTTGGGTTTGTCAATGAGTACCTTTTTCAACGCTTCTTTGAGGGGATGCTTACAACTCCGATGAACAAAGGCTTTCAGCATCAGCAAAATTCTCTGTCAGCGGTACAAGGTTTTCGTGACAAATTCTAGAGTGTATGCACTGAGGTTGACACAAAAAAGAAGGTTTTGTAACACATTCACTGCAAGCCTTGTTGTTCTGATGTTTCTGTCACAAAATGGGGATGAAATTAATGAGTACCTCAAAAAAATCTGAAAGTAGAAAAGGTCGTAGTGGCTGTCCGCCTAAGTGGAAGCATGGTGAAACTTGCACAATTCGAATTCCAAAAGTATTTAAGTCTTTGATTCTAGAAATTGCGAAAGGTATTGATGAGGGCGAAAAATCCATAATTGAATTGGACTTGAATCAAAAACCTTATAGGGTGAAGAATTTTAAGTCTATTCATCAGAAGCGATTAGATTTGTCAGAGGTTTTTATCTATGAGCCTGGTGGTCATAAATGTATTCGTCTGGAACAGCTTATTCCTGCTTTACAGAAACACCTTGATTTCAGAAACGACTGATTTAAAAAATAGGCTCTTATCTTTTTTGAGTTAGCTTCATCTATAAAAGTGAATGAAGCATCCAAGCTTCATACTTCAACTTTCGGTGTCATCTCCTAACATCTCAGGGTCTTTCTATACGACACCAATGCTGAATCAAACTTGGGCGAATACGATCACTATTTGCCCATAGGAGATGAATTTCTGCCAATCTTCTGCAGTGTCGTTCCGCTGGTTCTCTTTTGTTTGGTTCACGAGTGAACCAGTGTTCAATTGTGCTGCGTGATGCGCCTACTAACTTGGATAGTTCGCGATAGTCAACATCCCAAAACTGTAGAAATGTCATCGGTGGTATGGGGGGTGGGCATGATTGGTAGAGAGCAAACAGCTCCCATTGCCGCTTAGACGGAGGACGATTCATTGGCTTTCCTCCTTTTAATTAGCGGTCGATTCTAGATTGATAAGTTCAAGATCGCTTTCAAATCCCCAATCGCTCAGAATTCCATCCTCATAAGAGGGGCTACTTGGATCTAGTGCGATCGCATAGTGGTAGCCTATAGCTCTCACACTTCCCTCACTGGCGAAAATGATGCCAAGAATTCGCCCGAAGTCCTGACTGGGCACACAGTTCCACCGGATATGTTGCCCTAGCTGGAATTTAGGTTCAGGCAGGTCATCTGGCACTTCGTCTGGCAGGATTACAGAGGGAATTGAGATTGCATTACTTGCCATTTCTAATCTCCTAAAGAGGTGTGAACGGAGCACAGTGGTTGGAGACATAGCGTCACTCCAAGATGCAAATGAAGTGAACTGGGGCAAAGAGGGTGTTGTGACCTCAAAGATGCCAACCAAAATCAAGTTTACTGTGGAATTGAAAAAAGGGGAATAGGGGAATAGTAGAAAAGTGGAATAATTTAAAAGGAGAAAAAGTAATGATTCACCTTTAGAAATGTGGGAAGATTTGATTTGTTGTGACCTTGAAGAACTGGAACTTGTGACCAGAGAGAGCCAGGAAGGGATGTCCTCTATTAAGGTGGTCATTCCAGAAGACTTAAAAGGACGCTTTAAGTCGCTCTGTGCCTTACGGCATGTGACGATGAACGATGTCCTGTCAGACTTCATTGAGCAATGGGTTAAAGAGAACGAAAGCCCTGCTCAACCTGAGGATCAGAAAACTTAACAGAAGTTTACGAAGTATAGGAGATCAAGATTTTTACGGCGTGATAGTATTCAGCAGTAGTTTGTGTGTAGAAACTGGCGAACATGAAAGGTCGTAAGCGGACAAAAGGACAGCCTGCGATCCATGATGAGTTCAAGGAGCGGTTTAATCTAACCCTCACACGAACCGGAGTTCAAGGCTTAGACGCTTTAGCTGAGTCTTTAGGGTTATCCCGCTCCGAGTTCGTAGAACGAATTGGTCGCGGATTGATACCAATTGCATCTGACCTGAGTCGGTCACAATCCCTTGACTTACCGAATGGGAGGTGCTGACTTGGCAGAAGCTTATGAACAATTAACTACGTCTGTTTTCCCACAAACCCAATTTCATGTGATGGGTCCGATTCCTTAGGTCCTAAATAACAGCGCAGCTTTTTAGGGAGGTTTACCCAAAACGTTTGAACCCCCAACTGTTGGAAGCAGTCAGGGGTTATACGAAGTAGCCATATAAAGTCACCGATTTGATGGTACACAAGCGGCTGGACAGCATGGAAACTTTCTTCCGCTATGTGTTGCTCGGTATGTAGCTTGGAGATGCCTGGTAAGCAAATCCATTGCCTGCATGACGGCACTTTGCCATGCAAGTAAATTTTAGCATCCTGGGATCAGATTGCAAATCCCAGAAATCTTTTATGCCATTTTTTCTTGCCTGATGGCGATTTCGGTGACTTAGGTTTGGCTCGCTACAAACAGTCACTCGTTAGGAACTTTTCATGGCAAGAATTCAGTGCATTTGCTCCTTGTCCGTCTGGCAGGGGGGTGAAGCATGATCGCCTCACCTGCCCAACGTCCTGTCCCACAACGCTTTGAGTTTGTCCGGGAGTGGGATGACCAATTTCTTGCTCTATTCCCCCATCGTGGGGATTACCTCTGGGCAGAACACCCAGAGCCAGGTAAGCGCCCGGAGTGGAAAACAGAGAGCCGATATCTACTGAGCGATCGCACTATCAAACAGGGTGCATACCTATTCGGTGTCCGGTTTGGGGCGCTTACCCGATACCTTATGTTTGACATCGACATTCGCAGTTACTATCACCCTCAGCAAGATCCCTTTGCGATTTGGAATCTAGTTGAGGCACTAGAGCCTTTGGGATTAGTCAGCTTTGTCGCTGTCACCAGTTCTAACAGTGGTGGGCTGCATCTGTATTTTCCGTTTGAAGAAGTCCAGGCTTCGTGGGCGATCGCTCTGGCAGCTAAATGGTTGTTAGAAAACAAGGGTTTCAAGTTGCAAGGTGGGCAGCTTGAAATTTTCCCCAACCCTAAGCCCTACTCCGATGCTCAAACTAATTACAACGGACACAGGCTACCACTCCAGCAAGGGTCTTATTTGCTGAACCAGCAGTGGGAGCGGATTTTTTCTACGCAGTCCACTTTTGTTCAGCAGTGGCGGTTTGCTGAGCGCAAAAACTCTGTATCGCGTCAGGATATTGATCGGGTTGTGCTGGTTGCACAGCGTAAAACCTACAGCAAAACGTTAAAGGTATCTGGGCAAAAATACTACAGTGACCTGTGCAAAGACATTGATGGAGGATTTACAGGTCCAGGGCAGTCTCAATCTCTTTTTGCCAAGGTCGCTAATCGGGAGCGGGTCTTTTATCACGCGATACACGGCGGTAAGCCGTTGGAGGGTGAGGCTTTAGCAAACAGGATTGCTGAGGTAATTCGCTCCCTTCCTGGGTTTGAGGAGTTTTGTGGACATAAACATGAAATCGATCAACTCGCTAAAGCCTGGGCACGGGCAGCCGAGCGTCGATACTATCCGTATGGTTCACAGAAACCATTGCTATCAAATAGCAGCGATCGCAATTCCTCTGAACCAAAAGTACTGACCCCCAATCAACAACGGGCACAAGATGCTAGAGAGCGAATTCGGCAAGCGATCGCTGACTTGCTCGACAAGAATGCTTTACCAGCCCAGGCAACGGCTCGGAGAAACGCCATCCGAACCTATGGAATCGGTAACAAAACATTGGATAAAAACCGGGATTTGTGGCACCCAGAATCCCTAAATCCCTTACCTGAAGGGCAATACCACCCGATCGAACCAGATTTAGAGGACTCAAATTGCTCAGAATCCTTGCCAGGAGAGGAATACCACTCGATCAATACCAATAAGCTTTTATCCCTGCCTTCTCCTGCGCCTCAAGCGCAAGGAGAAGCGGGTATTGATTTCCAGGCTGTTGGGGGGTCTGGGGGGTTATCCACAGGTGATTCTCCTGATGATTCTCAGTCCACCCCGGAACCCCAATCTGCCGATGTTTCCAGTAGTTCAGCTACTCAGCCAGGACCAGCACTGATTCGGGAGATTTTGAGCAAAATTGCTACCAAGAGCCAGCAATCTAAGCAACGTAGCCGTTCCGCCCAACCTGCACCAGACGAAAATTACTTCCGCCAGGTGCAGCAGCGGGATGGCGATCGCCCTGGTCTGATTCAAAAAGACTTTGTTCAACGGTCTCTTGATTTGCCGGAGGGAAGTTCTTCTCCGCCTTCCTCTTCTGTTGAAAGTCACGACGAGCCTTTGCCATTGGCTGTATCTGGAGATCAAATTGATTCTTTCGCTGAACCTGTAGGGTCTGTTTTGAAGGCGATTAATGCTGAAATTGATAGATTGGGCTGGGTTCCAGTTCAAGAGTCTATCTGGATCGCTCAGCATTTCAGTGGAAAAAAGAGGGACGAATTGAGTCTCGGAGAGCTAACTCTCCTCCTGCGACAATTGAAACAGTTACACCGAAGCCTTTGAGAATGGAAAATCCTCAACTCATATCTGATTCCTTCTGGCTGTCGGACTCCGACCATCGGAACGTTCAGAGTACCTCCCAATTACCGTCCTCCTTGGAAGTGGTGATTATTGGCGGAGGGATCTCAGGTGTGAGTGCTGCTTACTGGTTAGGGCAACTCGGTGTTGATGTGCTGCTGCTGGAGGAACGAGGATTAGCGGAAGGTGCAACTGGTCGTAACGGAGGACATCTAGCCTTTGGGTCTAACAAGGATCTGGTAGACGCAATCGCTGCACATGGCGCAGAAGAAGCCCTATCAATTTGGCGCTTCACACAAGATGTCGTTGAACTGATTCGTCAATTCGTCGATCGCCATCAAGTGGATTGCGATTTGCATTTCAATTCTTTGGCAACCCTGGCGCTGACCCCACTAGAGCTTGAGCAACAACGTCAGTCGTTTGAAGTGATGGCGAAGGCAGGACTGCCCGTCGAATTTTGGGATCAGGATCAGGCTGTTCAACAAACCCATAGCCCACATTTTCTTGGAGGGTGTCTCTACAAAGAACATGCTCAGGTGTGGGCAGTGAAGTTGGTTTCAGCGATCGCCACTGTTGCGTTGCAAAACGGAGCTAACATCCAAACCCAAACGCAAGTTGTGGAGATTGAGCGAAGCCAGGACTCCTTGATTGTCCATACCCCACGATGTGCGATCCAAGCAAAGTTCGTCATTCATGCTACGAACGCCTATGTTCGGCGTTTACGCCCTGTGCTAAAGGATTTGATCGTTCCTGTCAGAGGGCAAGTAATCATCACAAACCCTGTTCCGCCGTTATGGAATTTTGATTGGCTAACCAATCACGGTTATGAATATTGTCTACAACGTCCAGATGGTCGAATTGTTCTGGGTGGAATGCGCTGGCGATCGCCAGCTCACGAATGGAATGTCGAGGATGACAATCAGATTGAGCCATCCGTGAGCCAGGGATTACGAGAATTTTTGCCCAACCACTTTGAGGTATTACGCCACGTCCAAATTCAGCAGGAGTGGACAGGAATCATGGGATTTAGCCCAGATGATAATCCTCTAATTGGGGAGCTACCTGGCTATCCCGGTGAATACATCATGGCTGGATATACCGGGCATGGAATGTCGATCGCATTTGGAGGCGGTAAGGCGATCGCCCAGATGATTAAAGGTCAGGAGCCAGAACTTCCAGATTCGTTTTCCCCTGCACGCTTCAGGGAACTTCAGTAGTCATCGCAGAATTTTGATCCGAAATTCCCTCTTGACAAGTATTTGATAGTGGTGCCATTTTGAATACAAAGCAGCTTATCGATCAGGGCAGGCGGAAGCCTGGGTTCTCGTCTCATAAGCAGCATCTCTGAACCTTGACATTACATACCGCTGTTACCTTGGTCTAGCAGTACGCTGGCACAGGTACTCAGGCAACGGGTATTCAAAGCTTTTGGCATAAGTAATGGTTTACATTCCTGGTGCTGAATTCTCTGCCTATCTACTGTCTGGCTATCTGGGTGAGTGTATTGCTAGTTCAAGTTAGTAGCTGTGTGTGATGGCAGGGAGCAAGGATACTGCGGGTTGAGACGGTAATCATCTGACACTGAATACTTCTGGGGCAGTCCAGCGGTATCTAGTTCATCAGTCATAGCTTGATAGGTATTGCTGCCCCAAATTTATTGGAGGCAATCTCATGGCTAACCAAGCGAAATGTTTGGTCACTTCGTCTGTTGCAATTTTGTGTGATTGGCAAAATGTTAGGGGAACTCAAGCCCAACTGCGGTGTTTGATGAGTTTTGCGTGCAAACTTGGCACGATCGCTCTCAAGAGAGTCTACGCGCACTGGCGGCGTGAAGACTCTCAATGGGAAGAGCTATTTGATGAGTTGGATTTTGATTGCTTTAACGTGCCTTCCTCAAAACAAAAGAGGAACAACGTTGACAAGAAGTTGATTTCCCATTGCAGGCAGCAGATTCTTAACAATCCCGATATCACCACAGTCATTCTGCTCTCCGGTGATGGAGATTTCAAAGGGCTAGTCCGTGACCTCAAATCCAAGGGTAAGAAGGTCATTGTGATCGGGGAGTGTTTGCAGAAGACAAACAACAAGCTCATCAAGTTGGCTGATGAATTTCATCTGCTGAAGCAGCTTTGTTAACGAAACCGAAGCTTGGCTATCTCTCATCGGAGGGATAGCCAAATGCTGTCATGGATGAAGTAAGGAGAATCGGTGAAATGCATCAACTATTAACCTTTCGGAACGAAAAGCTTTTGCGTCAGGCATTAACGCATCGCTCATATACCAATGAGAATCCCAGCGAGAAGCATAATGAGCGGCTGGAATTTTTGGGGGATGCCATCTTGAACTTCATCAGCGGAGATTACCTGTACCGCCGTTATCCAGAAATTGAGGAAGATGAAATGACGCGGCGGCGGTCTTCTCTAGTAGATGAAAAGCAGCTTGCTAAGTTTGCTAGAGAAGTAGGGCTAGATTTTAGAATGCGGCTGGGGAAAGGGGCGATCCAGGAAGGGGGATTCAATAACCCAAACTTGCAAAGCAGTACCTTTGAGGCGGTGGTTGGAGCTTACTATATTGACCACGATCATGACATCGAAGCTGTGCGTCCCATTGTTGAAAGTTTTTTTGACTCAGTGTTGCCAACAGGCAAAGAACATCGCTCTAATGTTGATTCAAAGAACCGATTTCAGGAGTGGGTGCAGGACAGGATTGGCTCGGTACTACCCAAATACGTCACAGAGCGCATCGGTGGTCCAGATCATGCGCCGGAGTATTTAGCGCGGGTCCTAGTCAATGACAAGGTGTATGGAGAAGGAAAAGGATGCGGCAAGAAAGATGCGGAAAAATGGGCAGCCGAGAATGCTTTGTCTAAGCTCAAAGCCCAAGGCTTGCTTTAGGACTTAAAGTCGTTGAAGCTCAAGTAGAACGGCTGTGCAATCTGCAATCGTCATTTCCGGGCTGGAGCGATCGGTATGCTCTTGAATAAATGCCTCCACTTTCCCGGCATCCCATCCCAACGGCTTGGTGTATTGCTCGATCGCGGCTGTCATGAGATGACTGGAAATTGGATATTTAGCGATCGCCTTACTAAGCAATTCGGGTTCCTCTAGCCAGGTAGTCAGGTCGGGACGGATATACCAGTCCGCCTGGTTCAAGTCGAAATTTGGTGGCGGAGCGGTGAAATAAATTGCATCTAGCTCCTCCTCAACCTGGAGCCAACCCACCTCTTTCGCAAGGAAAAGCCATTCCTCCTCGTCAGCTTCCAGTAGTCGAGCGTTCTCCTCTGCTGATTTGCCGAGTGGATTGTACACCCCTGCTTGCCAAGCCAGAGTGTAATGGTTGGGGTTCTCCTGCTTATCTTGTTCCAAAAATTCTTCGATTTCTTTGCTAATTTCTGCTTCGCGGTTCTGAGAATCAGTCTGATTGCTCCGGAGTTTTTGAGACGTGGACTTCCGAGAACTCCGCTGATTTGATTTTACGCCTCCGAATCCCCGTGCCATGTCTGCTCTCTCAATTATTAATGAGGCAAAAAGACTCCCTCTATTTCGAGTATAGGAGCAAGTTTTTGAATGCAGCACCTATTTGTTCTCGTCGGGCATCCCCTTCTCGATGTCTGAGGCGATCGCCTCCAATTTCATCTCCAACTGCTCAATCGAAGGTAAGTTCTCCTGAAGTTTGCTGGGTAGCTGATGAGTTGCCACCGCGATCGGTGTGTTCAAGTTTCGGAGGGCATACTCCGCCTTGGTCTTCCTCTTAGATTTGCAAAGAATCAGTCCGATTGTTGGGTTATCAGTCTCATGACGCATTAAATCGTCCACTGCCGACACATAAAAATTCATCTTGCCAGAGTATTCCGGCTGAAACTCGCCCATCTTCAAGTCGATCACAATGAAGCAACGCAGCTTGAGGTGGTAGAAGAGCAAGTCCAAATAAAAATCCTCACCATCAACCTCAAGATGGTACTGGCTGCCAACGAAAGAGAACCCAATGCCGAGTTCAATCAGGAAATCACGGATGTGATTGACTAGCGCCTGCTCTAATCCACGCTCCTGTATGTCGTCCTGAATTGAGAGAAAATCGAAGCAATAGGGATCTTTAATTAGATTCTGTGCCAGGTCTGACTGGGGTTTGGGTAATGTGCGCTCGAAATTCGTGACAGCTTTACCCTGCCTTCCGAAAAGATTACTTTCAATCTGCCAGACCAGGACATCCCTACTCCATCCGTTTTCGATGGCTTTTTCCGCGTACCAGAGCCGTTGCTCCTGGGTCTTTACCTTGTCGAGAAGAGCAATGTTGTGCCGCCACGGTAATTTACCAACGCCGCGTTGGTAAATTGCTTCATCTGGGTATGCCTCTGCAAAAGCCTTCATGTAGCCCAGGTTAGAGCGGGAAAATCCTTTAATCTCTGGAAACTCCTTCCGTAAGTCTTTTGCCAGGCGTTCGATCACCCTGGTTCCCCATCCCTCGCTCTGTTGCTGTTCCAGAATCGAGCGTCCAATCTGCCAGTAGAGGTGGATTAGCTCCTGGTTTACAGCCAGCGCCGCCCTAACTTGAGCGGTTCTAATGCGCTCTTTGAGTCGATTTAGAAAGTCATCGTAATCCTGGGGCAGGGAAAGCAGGCGATCGCTCACGAAACTCGCACTCTAAAAATCTGGGGTTCAGCCTCTTATCGTGACACGATCCCAATACATTTGGCTTAAAATTGGCGGAATTTTAGGTACATCGAGATGCGATTCCTGGCATCATAAAGAGCAAAGAGGTTATCAGAATAGCAATGCTCATTGGCGTTTTAAACAGAAAAGGGGGATGTGGTAAGTCAACAACGGCTGTCCATCTAGCGTACTGGCTATCTCAGAAGCAGCAACGGGTGATCCTGATTGACTCAGATGGTCAGATGAGTTCCAGCCAGTGGCTTAAGAAGCTGGATATGCCCTCTGTTGTGATTGACGACCCCGATGACCTGTTTGACCAGATTGGAAAGCTATCTGAGGAGTATGATTCTGTCGTTGTAGATTCTCCTTCTGTTTTAGGAGAACCAGCTAAGTCTGTATTGCTCAGCGTAGATTTGGCGATCGTTCCGGTACAACCTTCCAACCTGGATCTCCTCTCAGCCAAAGACATCGTTCGTCTGGTTCACCAGGCACAGAAGATTCGGAAGGGCGCACCTAAAGCAGCGATGTTTCTCAGCCGAGCGTCGCGGGGGACAGTGCTGATGAGGGAGGCTCAGGAAGCATTGAGCAAAACTCAAGGATTTGTACTGCTAGATTCTGTAATTTACCAACGGCAGGCAATCGCTGATGCGCCCGGACAGGCAGCAACAGTCTTCACGATGTCGGGAGAAGCTGCGAACTCTGCTGCAAAAGACTATGACAGCTTGTTTGAAGAGGCTATGAGTTATGCCAAGACGAAATAGTTTGAAGGATGAATGGCAATTTGAGGCTGATGCTGCTTCAGATAAGCAGAGCCTTTCAGTTGAATCGATCACCTTGCCTGTAAGTCAGCCCCGCCGTTATTTTGACCCTGAAAAACTCCGGCAGCTTACGGAATCGGTTCGGCAACATGGCATTCTTGAACCTATCCTGGTACGTCCCTCTCAGAAGGAGGGATTGTATGAGTTGGTTGCCGGGGAGCGTCGGTTTAGAGCAGCCCAAGAAGTGGGGTTGTCCTCAGTTCCGGTCACAATCCGGGAGTTGAGCGATGAAGAGGCTCTACAGCTTGCCCTGGTTGAGAATTTACAGCGTGAGGATTTGAACCCTGTTGAGGAGACAGAAGGAATCCTACAATTGTTGGCTCTCAGGCTCAAAATCCCTCCGATCGACGTTCCTCCTCTCCTTTATAAGATGCGAAATGAGGCGATCGGCACAGTTAATCAAAACGTTTTGATTAACTCAGAAGCTGAATCAGTTCAGGCTGTTTTTACCGAGGTAGGGACGATTACCTGGGAGTCCTTTGTAACTAGCCGACTGCCTCTTCTCCGGTTACCACCGGAGATCCTTGAAGCTCTCCAGAGTGGGAAGATTGCCTATACCAAGGCGCAGGCGATCGCTCGCGTGAAGGACGACAACCAGCGTAAGGGACTATTAGAAGAAGCAATCGCCCAAGACTTATCTCTAAATCAGATTAAGGAGAAGGTTGCTATCCTTAAATCTCCTAAAACAGATGTTGAGACTGAGCCGTCATTGAGAAACCAGATTGATGATGTTTTGCGACAAGCAAAACGATCTAAAGTATGGGACGATCCTAAGAAGCAGCGTCGATTGGAGAAAGTACTAGCAGAGCTTAAGAGCTTAGTTGCTGATGCTGACTAGACTTGAAGGCATGATTCACTAAACTTTGAATGCATAGTGAGGCGAATAGTGCAGTTAATCAAAACGTTTTGATTAACTCAGAAGCTGAATCAGTTCAGGCTGTTTTTACCGAGGTAGGGACGATTACCTGGGAGTCCTTTGTAACTAGCCGACTCCCTCTTCTTCGGTTGCCACCGGAGATCCTTGAAGCTCTCCAGAGTGGAAAGATCGTCTATACCAAGGCACAGGCGATCGCTCGCGTGAAGGACGACAACCAGCGCAAGGAACTGTTAGAAGAAACGATCGCTCAGGACTTCTCCCTCAGCCAAATCAAGGAGAAGGTTGCTATCCTTAAATCTCCTAAAACGGATGTTGAGGCTGAGCCGTCATTGAGAAGCCAGATTGATGATGTTTTGCGACAAGCGAAGCGAGCCAAGGTGTGGGATGACCCCAAGAAGCAGCACCGACTAGAGAAAATACTTATGGATCTTAAATCTGTGATGGATGGTTAGAGGCTTGCTTGCAACTAACCAAAAAGCTTTTCCAACCTCTAGATACACCCGGATTGCACTTTACTTATTGTTCTATAAAACCCATTCGAGATCTAATCCCAGATCGACAAGCCTTGCAGCTAGATGAATTTCTTTGTGTTTCTGACAGAAAACGCTTTTGCTAAGCAAGCTCTGTATCCTTGATTGCTAAGAACGACTTGTCTCAAAGCCAAGTATCACGGGAAAAGATATCAAATAGGTTCTATAGGCTTTATCGCTGTATCCCTTGCTAGGCACTGAAAGATATTTACGTCATTTGGTTCATCAAAAATTTATGTTGTGTTGCAGACATTGGCTGTGAGTAATGCCAGCATAGTGGGAATGCTACAGACTATAGCACCTGTTATAGTTGCTGACTGTTTATGCCTCCTGTCCTCAAACAACCTGAATTTGGACGTTTAGTCAAAGAGTTAAGATGCCGTACTGGATTGAGCCAAGAGGCATTCGCTCTAAAAGTCGGTGTTTCCTATGCGTCGATTAATCGATGGGAGAACTGCCGGACCATGCCTGTGCAGCTTGTAGTGCGGCGGGTTGAGGAAGTCGTCAAGGATATGGGCGATCGCGGTCAGGATTTATTGGAGCAATTCTTTCCAGAAGATAGGGGCAATTGATGGAGTCACAGCTAATTGGTAAACGCATTACGATACCAGGTCAGTTCACGGGGGCTGTGACTGTCGAGGATGCCACTCTTGTTGAAGACACGATATTACTGCGAGTTAGGACGCAACAAGGTGAGTTGCGCGATGCCTTCATCAGTGTGGATGATGTGGCAGAGATTTTGTCCAGCCAAAACCAGTCCACATCAGCGTCTGTAGATGCCAATCAGTTTTTTCTCTTTGTTGAATCGGCTCGTATCAAGTTAGCGTTTGCCTACGATCCTCATTTTGCAGTGAGCCTCAGTGGAGTTCGTCCTCTGCCACACCAGTTAGAAGCTGTTTACGAGCGAATTTTACCTCAAGTTCGGCTCAGGTTTCTCCTGGCAGACGATCCGGGGGCAGGTAAAACCATCATGGCAGGGCTGCTATTGAAAGAGTTGAAACTGAGAGGGGTGATTGAGCGAGTGCTGATTCTTGCTCCTGCCCCTCTCACGTTGCAGTGGCAGGATGAACTTAAGAGTAAGTTCTCTGAAACGTTTGAGGTGATCAACTCAACCCTGGCAAAGGGTCAGTTAGCAGGGAATCCTTGGGAGCGTTTTCGCCAATGTGTGGCATCCATTGATTTTGCTAAACGAGATGATATTACTCCTGGCATTCTTCAGGTGGATTGGGATTTAGTGATTGTTGATGAGGCGCATAAGTGCTCTGCTCGAACTCAGGGAGATGATCTGAGACGTACAGGACGTTATGAGCTAGTCGAGGCATTATCCAAGAACTGCGAACGTATTCTGCTGCTAACGGCTACACCGCACCAGGGAGATGTTGATCAATTCCATAATTTTCTGCGGCTGCTTGACCCTGAACAGTTTGTTTCTGATCAGGTCAACCCAGAGATGCTACGGATGGAGAATAGCCCCTGGTTTCTCCGGCGCATTAAGGAGGAACTTAGGGATTTTGATGGGCGAAAGTTGTTCAAAAAGCGATTTGCTCAGACTGTACCCTTTGAGCTATCGACTGCTGAGGAACATCTTTATAAGGAAGTCACCAAATACATCAACAAATTTCTGGGTAAGACAAAGGGGCGGAAGCAGGCAGCCGTGGCTCTGGCTCGAACTGTTCTACAGCGGCGTTTGGCAAGTAGTCTAAATGCTATTTTTAGTTCGTTAAAACGACGCAGACAGCGATTTGCTGATTTGCTGGAAGAGTTAGATGGGCTTTCGCCAGAGGAGCAGCACGCTCGTTTGGTCAATCTCGGTAAGCCTGTTGACTCAGAAAAGGAAAGCGACGATTACGAAGAGGATGAGCAGGAGAGTTTAGCGATCGAGTCTACAGCCGCAGAGCGGATGGATCAACTCCGGGATGAGCTGTATGAGCTGGAGCGATTGGTCAAGCTAGCGGACCAGACCATCAAGACGGGTACTGAAGCCAAACTGAATGAATTAAAAGAAAAGTTACAGGAAGCTCAATTTGCCGAATTAAAAGACGGGCGTGGAAAGTTATTAATTTTCACAGAACACCGGGATACGCTCAATTACCTGAAAGAAAATCTAGAAAAATGGGGGTATACCACTTGTGAGATACATGGTGGAATGAACCCGCTTGCTCGAAAGCAGGCTCAGAGGGATTTTCAACTCAATCGTCAAATTTGCCTTGCAACAGAAGCAGCCGGAGAGGGCATTAACCTCCAGTTTTGTCGGTTGATGATTAACTATGACATTCCGTGGAACCCCAACCGACTTGAACAGCGCATGGGTCGTATCCACCGGATTGGGCAAACCCATGATGTTTACATCTTCAATTTTGTCGCAATCAACACGGTAGAAGGGCGGGTACTCGAAAAGCTGTTGACTAAGCTAGAAGAGATTCGGACAGCAATGGGCGATCGCGTCTTCGATGTGGTCGGGCAACTTTTGCAACTCAACGACATTCGGTTTGAAGATGTCGTTAAGGAAGCAACCTATAGTAAAGCATCTGAGGAAAACGCCCTGGAGCAGCTTGAGCAGATCGATCCTCAGCGGTTGGAGGAGTTGGAACAAGCGACGGGTCTGGCTTTAGCAACGAGTCACGTTGACCTATCTCGCATTCGGCGAACCCAGAGTCAAGATTTTCGATCGGAAGAGCAGCGGTTGATGCCTCGCTATATCGAGGAATTCTTCAAACGATCGTGTGAATTTCTGAGCGTCAATTTAGAAGTTCGAGCCGATGGGCTGTGGCGCGTCCCCTACGTTAAAGAAGAGTTTCGCTCTAACAACTTAGAAGCCGTGCGGCGGTTGGGTACGGTGGAGAAGAACTATCCCAAACTCTCCTTCTATAAGGAGCAGATTGCTAACCCAAACCACCAGGATGCAGACCTGTTATCACCGGGTCATCCGTTGTTTGCTGCGATCGCCGAACGATTAGACATTGAATTAGACAATTCTATCTGCACTGGGTCTGCCCTATTTTTAGATGCGGATGCCGATGAGCCTTACCGGATCTACTTTTTTGAGATTCAGGTGGCTGGGCAACAGCGGACGGGGCAGGCAGCGGTGTTGAAAGCGGCTTTGTGTGCCGTTTTGGAAAAGACATCGGGTGAATTGAGCTTAATTTCCCCCGACTGCCTCCATGATCTTGCCCCTGCTAATGCTGACGCGATTCCTCCTAGCTGCCAATCTCTGACCCCTCCTGCTCCGCAAGAGCAAGAGCGAATCGAGAAGTGGCTAAAGGTCAAGGTTCAGGTGCCAATGGTGAAGCAGGAGCAACAGCAGCGGCAGCGTGAGCTAGAGATTCGGCAAGACTACCTGAAAAAAGCGATGGAGACTGCCATTCGAGAGTCCCAATCAACGCAGATGAAATTGGCAGCCAAGGTAGCATCTGGGGATGAAACCTATCGGGTTGCACGGGACAGTGCCCAAAAGCGGGTGAAAGACCTGCAAGAGCGGTATCGAACCAAGCAGAACGAATTGGATTATCTCAAAATCGTTAGTTTTGGGCGGGTTGCCTATTTAGGTTGCGCGATCGCCTACCCTGCTCCGGCATTAGTGGCGGCAATGCCCGGAATGAAGAATGACCCGGAGGTTGAAGCCTTTGCGATGGAGTATGTCATGGATTATGAGAGGCAACGAGGTTGGGAGCCAGAGGATATTAGCAAGAATCAGGATGGTAGTGGGTTTGACATTCGTAGTCTGGGACCGGTGGATTTGGAAACAGGTATAGCTCCTGTGCGGCGGATTGAAGTAAAAGGGCGGGCACAACTGGATGAGGAAATTTCACTGACTTCTAATGAGTGGCGTAAAGCACAGCAATTAGGAGATTCCTACTGGCTCTACGTGGTTTGGGGTTGTAAGACTAATGATCCAAGGCTGTTGAAAATCAAAAATCCAGCGAAGATTTTGGTGGGGGACGCGAAAGAAATTAGGCAAGTGACACGCTACCTAGTGCCAGCCTACGCAATCGCTCAAAACGCATTCTTGGAGTCAGATCATGAGTCATAATCCCGAACCGAGTAAATTTTTAGCGTCTATTGGTGGCTACACTGGCTCATCCTACAGTGTCCGCTGGGAGGGAGGTTGGCTGATCTATGAGAGCTATGGATACGGTTATGAAAAGGAAGACGAGCTGAGATACCATCCAGCCTTTGATGAATGGGAGAGATTTTGGGATGCCATTGATGGAATTAACCTTTGGACGTGGGAAGACAGATACGAAAATCCTGACATGATGGATGGCACTAATTGGTCTGTAGAGCTTGTTTGGGGAGATCAGCAGATAAAGTCCTATGGCAGTAATGCGTATCCACCTAAGTTTAAGCAGTTTTGTGCAGCCGTCAGTGGTTTACTCCAGGGGCGTACATTCCAGTGAGCCATTCTGATTAGTCTGTACAGAAAATAGTTGAAAGAGACCACCTCATAATAAACATCTGCCCTATGACTACCGATCGCCGTCTAATTGAAGACTTTATTCCCATCCGTGAGATCTCTATCGAAGCGGCACGGGAGAAGTCGATTCGTAAGGGTCATATTTCTACCCTGCATTTGTGGTGGGCGCGGCGACCTCTGGTAGCAGCACGGGCAGCGGTGTTTGCTTCGTTAGTGGCAGCACCGGAGACTTCCCAGAAGCGAACGGCTTTGACCAAAGCAATGATCGACCTCTGCAAGTGGGAGGCAGGGGAAGACACGATCAAGAAGGCACGACGGCAGATTTTAGAGGCACAGAGAGATCGCCTGGGTCTTCCAGCAGATACGCCATTGAAGGATGTGCCACCGCCCAAAGTGCTGGATATGTTTGCCGGGGGTGGGGCAATCCCCTTAGAGTCGTTGCGGTTGGGGTGTGAGACCTATGCGGTTGACCTCAACCCAGTGGCGCACATCATCCAGCTTTGTACCTTGGTTTACCCACAGAAGTATGGCAAGAAGCTGGCGGGTGAGGTGGAAAAGTGGGGCAACTGGGTAATTGAGCAGGTGCGGGAGGAGATTGGTGATCTGTATCCACCGATCAAAGTGGGTGAAGTGGGCGTGGAACAGACCGAGCAGTTGACCCTGTTAAGTTCCAGTAAGCCGAAGCAATTGAAGCTTGCTAATGAACTGACCCCGGTAGCTTATTTGTGGACACGGACGGTAAAGTGCCCAAACCCAGGTTGTGGGGCGCAGGTGCCGTTGATGAGGCAAACGTGGCTGTGTAAGAAGAAGGATAAGTATGTTGCCCTCAAAACCATTCCGAATCATGAAAGGAAACGGGTTGAATTTGAGGTGGTGGAATCGAAGACCGAACAGGGATTAGGGTTCAACCCATCGTTAGGAAGTGCCAGAGGAACCTCAATTTGTAGGCATTGTGGTGCAACAGTCAAAAGTGAAGTAGTTAAAGAGCAAGGGAAGGCTGGCAAGTTAGGTCAGCAACTCACATCAATTGTCTGCACCACTTCAGGAGAGAGAGGTAAAACTTATCTTTCCGGAGATACCTATCAAAACTACGTTCCAGATAATGCAGCGATTCAAGCGAGGTTGAAAACACTTTGCGAGGAGACAGGTTTAACGATTCCAAATGAGCCAATCTTTTCAGCAGATACGAGGGCATTTTTTACGCATCTTTATGGGTTAGATACCTTTGGTAAGTTGTTCACCTCTCGGCAACTGCTGGCGTTGATGACGTTTGCCAAGTGGGTCAAGTTGGCGCATCAGAAAATGGAGCAACAGGGATATGAGGAAGAGTTTGGGAAGGCGATCGCTACTTATCTTGGAATATTGTGCGATCGTCTGGCTGATCGTTGTAGCACAATTTGTCGATGGGATAACGCTTACATCAAAACGTCTAACACCTTTTCTCGTCAAGCTCTTCCAATGGTTTGGGATTTCTCGGAAGTTAATCCGTTTGGGAATTCTTCTGGTAACTGTGAAGGAGCTTTAGGATGGATTTTAGATTTTGTTCGCCAAGAAGCTGATAGCGGTTTTTCTGCAATTTCAAAACGTGGATCTTCAGCAGCTTTGCCAATAGAGTCCGAATCTTTAGATGCAGTCATCACTGATCCACCTTATTTTGACTCGGTTCCCTATGCTGATTTGTCTGACTTTTTCTATGTTTGGCTGAAACGCTCCATCGGTCATCTTTGTTCAGAACATTTTTCAGGGCAACTCACTCCCAAGAAAAATGAAGCCATCATGGAACCGAGCCGACATGGAGGCGATAAAAAGAAAGCAGCAAAAGCCTACGAAGACATGATGCATCAGGCATTTTGTGAAGCAAACAGAGTGCTTAAGCCAAATGGAACAACAGTCGTCGTTTATGCTCATAAAACTACAGCAGGTTGGTCAACCCTAATTGATTCTTTACGCCGTGCAGGTTTCACTATTACTGAGGCATGGCCCCTCGATACTGAAATGGGAGCTAGGTTGCGAGGTCAAAACTCTGCCGCTCTCGCTTCGAGCATTTTCCTTGTTGCCCGCAAGCGCAAAGGTGCAACCATTGGCGACTATGCAATGGACGTAAAACCAGAGCTATCGCAAATCGTCCGCGAACGAGTCACAACCCTGATGGCAGAAGGTGTCAGCGGAGCCGATTTAGTAATTGCCTGCATTGGTGCCGGACTCCGCGCCTATACCCAATACGAACGAGTCGAACTGCCTAATGGTGACGAGCTTGACGCAAACTCCTTCTTAGGTGAAGTGCAAAAAGAAGTCGTCGAAGCCGTTCTGACCAGTGTGATGCAGTGTGACAGACGCGGCGTGAGCTTGGTAGACAAGCCCACCCAGTACTACATCATGGGTCGCTACGAGTATGGCGAACTGGCAGTCGAATTTGACGAAGCCAACACCCTTGCCAAAGGGGTCGGGGTTGAACTCGACGGCGTAGGCGGGTTAACCGACGGCAAACTGGCACTCGTCACCAAAGCTAAAACCACCGTTCAACTGCGAGACTACAGCGATCGGGGTGCTTACGAAGATCTGGGCATCCAGCGCATCGAAGGACGGCAAACCTTCAACGTCAAGCCCCAGGCAATTGGGACTGCACCAACCCTCATCGACGTGCTACATCGCCTCCTCTGGTTGGCAGACTATAAGCCTAGCGAGATTCCCGCATTCCTCAACCTCGCCCAACCGGACGCAACCCAGTTACGCCTGGTCGCTCAAGCCCTTGCAGGTCGTGCCCTCACCCCAGAACCTGGACAAGAAAGCACCACAGCCCAGCGCACGAAAGAGCAATCTGCCATTGATACCTTGTTAGCATCCTGGAAGAGACTGGTCGAAGATAACTTATTCACTCAAAGCCGATAAATCAGGAGCAGGGAGAACACCAATGGCATACAGCAATTTCACTCTCAGTAAAGTCAAAGCCGATTTTGGCATCGTCACTAACGAAACCCAAGATCTATTTACCGAAATCAGGGCGATCGCCCCCAGTGAGTTGCTGACCCTCACCCTCAAAGATCAACTACCCCTTGCTAGTGCAATCAACACTGAAAAAGCGCGATCTGAATTGCTGGTCATGCCCATCCTGATCGAAGTCCGGCGACTGCTTCAAAATCAAATCTCGGTCTTTTCTGGTAGCACCTTTGAGGTTGCTCCAGAGCAGGGTTTAGAAGGGCGCTGTGACTTCATTTTGAGCCGTTCTAATGAACAGTACTACATCACTAGCCCTGTTATGACGATCGTGGAAGCCAAGAACGAAAGCATCCCCAGTGGATTAGGGCAATGTATTGCCACCATGATTGCGGCTCGGTTGTTTAATGAGCAAGAGAAAAACCCAACTGATCCAGTCTATGGAGCCGTTACCACTGGCACTGATTGGAAATTTCTCAAGCTCGAAGGACAAACTGCCTTCATCGATGTCAGTGACTACTACATCAAAGAGGTCAACAAAATTCTCGGCATTCTCGTTTCCACCCTCCAACCAGAATCCGATCTGGTCGGCGTTCGCTAACCCTATCCCCATCGTTTACCTCCCACACACCCTATGAGCAGCGCATACCAACTCAAACCCTGGACTCAAGTTGCCATCCCCCATCAAGATATCCTGGATGGCAAACTTGATAATTCTGTTTACGCTGCCAAACTGGGTGCAGTGGTGAGACAAGACCCGACTTGTCCTCCCATCTATCGCTACGCGGGTCAATTCTTTTCAGCCACCTACCTTACGTCAGAACTGAAAAATCTTCTAACCAGCGTGGTGCAACGTTTGTGTGGCGAAGCGGGCGATCGCGTTCTGCAACTGCGGACTCCCTTTGGGGGCGGCAAAACCCATGCCTTAATCAGCCTTTACCACATCACCAAGAATCGCCAGGATTTATTAGAACATCCAGACTTTGCAACACTGCCAAACCCCGGCACTGTCGATGTTGCCACCTTCATCGGTGATGACTTTAGTGCGACCCAGGGAACCCAGATTCCTGACGGTCCACAGATATTAACCCCTTGGGGCTATTTGGCTTGGCAACTGGGTGGCAAGGAAGCCTATGAAGTTGTTCGCGCAGACGATGAACAACGGGTTGCCCCCGGCAATGATGTATGGCGCAAAATTATTGGCGATCGTCCGATGCTGATTCTGCTGGATGAATTTCTCAACTACGTTGAGAACGCTTTAGGGGTGGAAGTTAAAGACTCGACGCTCGGCAAGCAGGTGCTTACGTTCATCAAAAAACTGCCTGATGTTGTCGCAGAATTGCCTAGAACCGTTCTGGTTTATTCTCTTCAGGCAAGTGTACAAGAGGCTGTGGGCAATGAAGGTCTGCTCGGTACTCTGGATAAATTGGTTTCGCGCAATGATGCCAAGAAAGAGCCTGTCTCCGGCGATGAGGTGATGAAGGTTGTCCAACGTCGGTTGTTTCAGAGCATTGGCGATCCTACCACCATCCAAGAAATTGCCAACCAACAAGCTGACCTGTTCCGCAAATTCCGCGAAAGCTATGTCGAAACCGATCGCGGTAGGCAAGAAGTGGAGCAGCAAGCGGCTCTTCTGGCGGAACGAATCCAGATCAGTTACCCATTTCATCCTGATTTGTTGGATTTGATGTATCACCGTTGGGGAACGTTGCCCAGTTACCAGCGTACTCGTGGTGCTCTCCAATTTCTGGCTAGTGTCGTTTACTCCCTCTGGAAGGAAGAGCATACGTCCTTGCTCATCAGCCCAGGTGATGTACTGTTTCACAACGAGGCAGTGAGAGGGGCTTTCTTCACACAGGTTGGGGAACGTGAACGATATAACTCAGTCATTGAAGCTGACTTAATCGGTCGGAAAGCCAAAGTTAAAACCGTAGACAATCGCATCGCCCAAGATTCTCCGGCACTCAGTCATCTCAAAGTCGGCACACGCCTTGCCTCAGCTGTGCTGATGTATTCCTTTGGTGCCCGTAGCGGCGAAGACCGAGGTGTCTTAGAACAAGAGATCACCGCATCTTGCCTTACGCCAGGACTCGATCGCAATATCATTACTGCAACCCTGAGTGATCTGCGCGAAAACTTACTCTATCTCCACTACGTTGGCAAACGCTACCGCTTTGAAACCAAACCCAACCTAAATAAGCTGATCGCTGATGAGGAGGGCAAAATTGCTGGAGAGTATGTCCTGGAGAAAATCCGCATAGAATTGAACAAGCTGCTGCAAGGGTTTCGCGGTGGTAAGGTTTCTCTCTGGGCTAAGGATTCTTTTGCCATCTCCGATCATGTTTCTCAATTCACCGTTGTCTATCTCAGCCCTGAATGGGCAGAAAAAAGCCGAGAAACTGCTTTAGAAGAGGCTTTGAATTGGTTAGAGTATCGGGGAAATGACAAGCGCGATTATAAGAACGCTTTGGCGTTTGTGGTTCCTAATAAAGTGCAGCTGGATAAAGCCAGGAAAGGTGCCAGAGTTGCTCTGGCGATCGCCTCCCTGCTAGAGCAGCGGAAAAAATACCAGTTCAGCCCGGAAGATGCCGAAGAGTTAACGGGGAAAGAAAAAGACGCTGCCAATGAGATTAGCGCAGCCTTACGCCGTCTCTACGACTACATCTTACTTCCGTTACCCTGTCCGGATGGCACCAAGCCAATTCATCTAGAAACCTTTGACCTTCAATCTCAGATTAATACCAGTCAGAATTTGCAAGACCGGGTACTGGATGCCTTGAAGAGCCATGTTTTTGATTCTCTCCGTCCCGCTAAGCTGGTTCAACTTTCTGGATTAGAAACCTCTGAAACTGGCTACATCAAAGGAGATGATCTGGTCAGTTTCTTTTTCCGGTTCCCTAATTTTCCTAAAATGCTGGACGTACAAAGCATTCAACAGGCAGTTCTAAAGGCGATTGAGCAAGGGTTAGTTGGCTATGTTCCTTATATGACCATTTCCTCCACAGGTAGCCCAAGAATTGAGAACTTGAATCTATTGAGTTATCAGCGATCGGTCCCTGCTGATGAATTAGATTTGTCTGGCTACCTACTTACTCCCCACTTGGTTGAACAACTTCGTGCTGCTCTACAGCCCAAAGATGAACTTAAACAGCCAGACTTAGAAGACACTGCCTCAAGTTCCTCTGAAGCCGAAGATGGCTTTCTGGATGTTCCTGGCAGTATCCCTAAAACGGTAAACGATAATCAGCAGACTGTTGAATACAAATCTGAAAGCAGCTCAATTGAGCGTACTGTGACGGTTGCGGTGGTGGATGGGAAACAACCTGCCCGTAGCTATAGCCTGGAGGCAATTACTGATAAGTCGAAAATCTTTCAACTTTTTGAGGTTTTGCAAGCCTTGTCAGATCGAGCTGATAGCATGACTATTCAGATCAAGATCAAAGCCAACACCACGAGTCAGTTTGATCGCACCTGGATTAGTGGAGCGATCGAAGAACCTCTAGATGAACTTGATATTAGGGCTTCAACAAGGCTTGAATGATGATAAATCTTAGAGTACCTATCTAAAAGGCAGTGTAATCATGGGGCACACCCGCCTTGGCTCTATCCCTAAAACCCAAAAGTGGAAATCAGTAGTCTCTTTGATTGCTGGTGAAAAGAGTTCGGGTGGCGGTAGTGCTGTTCTATTAGCTGATGATATTGAGAATGTTGCTATTCAAGCATTAGATGCCGCTCAAAATGGACTGAAGGCGGCAATAGAGGACATTGGTTTGCAGTATGTCTTCTACATGCTCACTCAGCTTGTGCTGTCGGCTCGTCGGGAAGATTGGCAAGCGCAATTAGAGAATCTGGGCATGCATCTTCAAGAGGATGCGACTGTTTTTGACCTAACTGCCGAATTCCAAAATGTCATTGATGACTATTTGCTTGAGCATTCACGTACCAGCGATGTTAGCGAAATAGCTCAAAAAGCAGCAGGGGAAGCGATCGCTGCCTTGGCAAGTGTAGAACAATTATCTCTCCTCAATAGTAGCCGCGATGAATTGCAAACAGTCATTCGCAGCCTCTCAACAAAAAATGGTTTCTCCCAGCTAGGGCAGGTCTTTTTCGGTCGCTTCATGGCTCGGTTTCTCAATTTCTACCTCAGTCGTGTCACCGCTGCTAATTTAGATGGCGATCGCCTCCCTCAAGTCGGGGATATCACTAAATTCAACCAAGCATTACAACGCCACTGTGAGCAGAGTGCCCATATCGTGTATGAGTTTTGTGGGCAGTGGTACTCAAAAACGGAATTCCAAGAAGGAATTGATCTGTATAACTCCTCGCGCTTCATGGCTGTTGCGTTGAAGAAGTTACAAGCAGAACTGAAACAACAACGGGGGGAAGTATGACAGACCCCCGTCTGTTTTTATGCAATGGTGCGGTTCTCCCACCCGGCGATTCTCGGCTGACTGGTCATCAGATTATAGATCTGATGGTGTCTGGACCCTCTGCAAACGTCAATATCAAGTTAGAGGACGTTGCGAAGGTCTTCATGAAGCATCTGTCACCTCGGCTGACAGATCTGCTCGAAATTGCTGCTTACGTTTACTCTGCTGATTGTGCTACTTCACGAGGACAAGGTTGGGCAAAGCAGAATTCAGTAGAAAGATGGAGCCGTGCCTTCCAATTTGTAATTGGGGTACGCGATTTAGACTTCTGGCAGCAATCAGACGTTCAAAAATTACTCGTTCAGATTCTCAATTTCCTCTCCGATGATAAGTACAGTTTTGAGTTCTGTTCGCTTCAGCAAGAGCAGGAACAACAACTGTATCTAGATTTTAGCGGTCAAGAGGACTGGGCTTTCTCTAATGTAGAAAGGGTTTTGATGTGCTCAGGAGGGTTGGACTCCCTTGCTGGGGCAGTGGAAACCGCTGCTGAAGGAGAGAATCTTGTTTTAGTAAGCCACAGATCGGCTCCCAATTTAAGTAAACGTTTGCAAAAACTCGTAGCAGAGCTACGAAAGACTTACCCCGTGCAGGTTCTTCACATCCCTGTATGGATTAACAAGCAAGAAGATTTGGGACGTGAGTCAACCCAACGTACTCGGTCATTTCTGTACTCAGCATTAGGGACTGCCGTAGCCCAATCCATGCAGGCAAAGGGAGTACGTTTTTTTGAAAACGGTGTGGTCAGCTTAAATTTTCCTGTAGCTGATGAGGTATTACGAGCTAGAGCATCACGAACAACACACCCACGTGTTATAGATCTGTTCAAAGAACTGTACTCATTGGTTCTTGAGAGAGCCTTTGAAGTTGATAATCCTTATTTGTTCAAAACAAAAGCAGAAGTTGTATCTGTCATTGCTCAGAATGGTGGCAGCCATCTAATTCCCCACAGTTGCTCCTGTGCTCATGAAAGGTTTAAACCCAGAACTCAATGGCATTGTGGAACCTGTAGCCAGTGCATCGATCGCCGAATTGCTATGTTTGCTACTGGGCAGCAAGAGAATGACTTTGAAATAGATTACGAAGTTGATGTGTTTACAGGTCCTCGTAAAGAGGGCTATGAAAAGAATATGGCTGTGGACTATGTGCGCCATGCCCTTGAATTAAATTTGATGAGTGACGACGAAATGGTTGCCCGTTTCTCTACGGAATTAAGTCGTGCAGTGCGTGGAATTCCTAAATCTAGAGAAGTCGTTCAGCAGATTGTTGATATGCACAAGCGTCATGGAGAAACTGTTCAGTGTGTTTTGCAAGAGCAACTGCGTCTTTATATTGATAAGTTGATGAATGGGAAGCTTGAACCAACCTCAATGTTGAGAATGGTTTTTGGTCAGGAACATCTTGAATCCTCCTGGCGACGCTATGCCGAACGAATTATTTCTCTACTCCAAGCTGGAGTACCAACTGCTTGCCAAACTCATAAGCCTAAAGACGAACCTCATCTTCAAGAAATTTGCGATGGTATTCTCGTCGGTCATGATGGTGATTTGATGCGTGAATTTCCGTTCATGTCCTGGTCGTCATCTTTGACCAAGCCTGACTGGTCTGTTGAATCAATGCATTTATGGGTTGAACTCAAATATGTACGACAAAAGTCTGATAAACGCCCCATTACTAGGGATATCGCAGAAGATATAACGAAGTATGGCGATAATAACCGACGTGTTCTTTTCGTTGTGTATGACCCTGATCACCTAATCACTAATGAAGCTCAATTTTCTGAGGACATATGTAAACGTCCGGAGATGCTAGTCCACTTCATCAGATGAATCTTTAAATACTTTGATTGGGTTTACATATTCTGTCCTTTGGCTCCAGACCATCGACGAAAATGGTAATCAAGAACAATTTCATAAGAACTTATATCAAATCTGGGTCAACCCCAAGCTCTCGCAATCGTTCAGCTAATCTTGCCGCTTTCTCTTCAGCCGTCTCTGCTCGCTGTTCTGCTGCGATTGCTCGTTCGCTACCCGTCAACAGTAAATTGCCCTGTAAATCCCACCAGCGCAGCCATCGTTGAGTTTGATTCTGGTAAGACCCCTCCCACACTCCAACTTCAACTTCCATTGAAGGAATGGGATAGTGATTGCGACTATTGGCAATCATGCGCTGGTACTGTCCGCCCGCAAGTTCATACATCTCAAATTCCCCGCTATTGACGAAGAAGAGGCCATAGTAGGCATTGCGACAGGATACGTGTAAAAACCTGCAAGATCGCCCTCTAAGTTTTATCTAGTCTTGCTTTCAGGCTTTTGCTCTAATTTATAAGCAGTTCCACAATATGGACAGAATCGATGCTTGAGAGAGGTAATCGGTTCCTGGCATTGACGACATTGCTGTTGTAACTGGCAGCCACAAAGGAAGCAGTACTTTGCTCGTATCTCCATCCAGATTGACTCTGGCGGTGTACCCGGAACCCAACACTGAGGACAAAACCTGAGAGAGGTAGACGTTGGGATGGGAATACCACGGCTCATCGCCTCTAAATATTCGACCGGGATTTGCAGAGCGTAGGCCAACCCATTGCGACTGTGCCGGTTGAGCTTGGTTGTAATGCCTCGTTCAATCTTTCCCAAACTTTGTAGATGAACTCCAGCTTTAGCTGCCAATTCCTTCTGCGTCAGACCGAGGATTGCCCGCACCCGTTTGACATAATCAGCCAAGGCTTCATTGGGGTTAGGCGGCGGACTGCTCTCTAAAGTACTCATTTAATGGTGTCTTAAAGTATTCTAATAGAACGCTGTATTACCGACACTATCACTTGATCTAACTCTTTTGATATTGCGTTCCCATTGTCTATCTCACTTGCTACCGTTGCAACCCATTTCTTAGATCGTGCTGGACTGGCTCCAGGTACGGTCAAATCCTATGAACTAACTTTGATGCCATTACTCGCCGAATACGGCAGTTATCCCATTGAGATTCTGAGTCGGCAAACGCTGGTAGAGTACCTCGATGGTTTGTCTCACCTGGCCTATACGACTCATCATCGACATCAGGCAACCCTCCAAGCCCTCTTTAACTTTGCCGTTGAGCAAGGTTATGTGGTGAGCAATCCCATTGCCCGGCTCCGGCGACGAAAACCGGATGCCGGACGAGGAGAACACCTGTGTGACCAGGTGATTCGATACTTAACCCCAGACCAACTCGTCGTGCTTTACCAAGCCGTTGCCCCCGATGCTCGAATGAATGCGTTGGTACACTTACTGCATCGTAGTGGTGCCAGAATTTCTGAGATTTTGTCCTTGAATTTGGTCCAAGTTGACCTGTCGAAGCGGAAGTTTCAAGTTCTTGGCAAAGGAAATAAGAGGCGTTGGTGTTTTTACAGCGAGGATGCAGCGCAAGCCCTCTCGGTGTACCTCAAATATGACCGTCACCCAGCATGTGCTGCCTTGTTTACAGCACAACAACCTATTACGAAAGAGGTGAGTCGCTGGAGTTATCGCAGTGCTCATCGCAATTGGAAACAACTGATTGCGCCTTATCCCGAACTTCAAGGCATCCGCTTTCATGATTTACGCCATACCTTCGCCACTGAACGAGTGGGACTGATGGGCATTGAAGAATTACGGGCATTGCTAGGGCATACCAATCTGCAGACAACTTTACGCTATCAAAAAGTGACGTCTCAGCGAGCGGAGAATACAGCGCATCAGGCATTCCAATCGCTGTTTAATATGTCTGATTAAGTGAACTTAATAGGCTATGGAAGTTTGTTCAAATAGCTGCTTTAATCGGCAATCTCTAAAAGGTAACAGAGTATAGTCTATACTCTGCCTCTGGTGACTGAGTGTTGTTGCCTGCAATCAAGCCCAGAAGTACTGATATGACTGCGATTGAACGGACTGCCTACCCCCAATTTAAACCTCAACCCTCTACCAAGGAACTAGCGGAACTCTACAGTCCAACCGCACAAGAGGTTGCCTTTGCCCAATCGCAGACCAAGAGTAAGCGTGGTTTGCTGCGGTTGCTGGTAATGCTCAAATCCTTTCAGCGATTGGGTTACTTTCCCCGCTCCGAGGCAGTCCCTACTGTTGTTGTAAACTACATTCGGACCTGCCTCAATCTCAGCGCAGATGTTTCCGCTGTTGCACCGGAACGCTCTCGTTACGTTTACCAGGACATCATTCGGGCATATCTCGGTGTTCACCCCTATGGAAAAAAAGCGCAAAAGGTAATGGCGACGGCAGTTGCTCAAGCAGCAGAGGTCATGGATCATCCAGCGGATCTGATCAATGTTGCGATTGAAGAACTGGTCAAGGAACGCTACGAACTCCCTGCCTTTAGTACGCTAGACCGTCTGGTAAGACGTATTCGCACAGCCACAAATGCGCGTTTGTTTCATCGCATTAGCGAAGCAATGACTGCCAAAGAACAGCAATTTGTGGATCAATTGCTCGCGCCTTCAGTCACTGAACGGACTCAATCCACTGAGTTTGAAGTCACCCTGGCACTGTTAAAAGCACCCCCAAAAAGTGATCGCCTCTCTCATATCGGAGCATTACAGGCAAAATTCAATGGCATCATGAGTTTTGGCGATGCCAAACGTTTGGTCGAAACGATTGCCCCTGCCAAAGTCAAATCCTTTGCGGCTCAAGCGAAAGCCCTCACGCTCTGTGACCTGCAAGATGCTAAGGTTCCCAAACGCCGTGCTCTCCTGGTTTGCTTGCTGTATCAGGCACAGGTCAAAACCCGTGACCATCTCGTCGAGATGTTCCTTAAGCGGATACACAAGATTCATAAGTCTGCCCGAGAACGACTCAGCGAATTGCGGGAAAAGCATTTAGCGCAAACGGAATCTATTCTTGGTCTATTCACCGAAGTTTTGCAGGTCTCAATCACTGATGCGGATGATGCGGCAGTTGGTTCTGGGGTGCGATCTTTACTGCAATTGCATGGTGGAGGCAGTACCTTACTGGAACAATGTCAGGAAATCAAAGCCTACAATAGCGACAACTACCTGCCATTGGTCTGGCGGTTCTACAGTCGCTATCGCACCGTGCTATTTTGCCTGGTACAATCGCTCGACATTCAGTCTACCAGCCAAGACCAGTCGGTGATTGAAGCCCTTACCTTTGTGTTGTCGCAGGAACACCGCCGCAGTAAGTGGTTATCTGCCGAACTGGATCTGAGTTTCATCAGTGACCGCTGGCGACGATTGGTCGTGGAACAGCACAATGACACACGATTGGTGCGGCAACAGCTAGAGGTCTGCATCTTCACGTATCTGGCCGCAGAACTCAAGAGCGGTGATGCCTGTGTCGTCGGGTCTGAGAATTTTGCAGACTTTCGCAACCAACTCCTCGATTGGCAGACCTGCCAACCGCAGTTAGAAGCCTACTGTGAGCAGTTGGGCATGGCGAGTGCGGCTGAACCCTTTGTAGAACACTTGCAAAACTGGTTGACGCAGGTTGCTCAAACCGTTGACCAAATTTGCAAGGACGGTACACAACTCACTATTAGTGAGGCCGGAGAACCTGTACTGAAGCGCCTGAAGGCATCCCAACCACCTGAAGGTGCCCAGGCATTAGAAGCCGCCATTCTCCAACGTTTGCCAGAGCGGAGTGTTCTAGACGTGTTGTGCAATGTTGAGCACTGGCTGCATTGGGTGCGCCATTTCGGACCGGTTTCTGGTTCAGAGCCAAAGATTGATAATCCGACTGAGCGTTATATCCTAACCGTGTTTGGCTATGGGTGCAACCTTGGTCCCAATCAAACTGCACGGCACACACGGGGCCAGGTGAGTGCTCGAATGCTGGCTCATGCCAACCGTCAGCATATTTCAATCCAGCAGTTAGAGGCAGCGATGCGGGATATCATCAATGCCTACAATCAACTGGAATTACCGAAGTGCTGGGGAACGGGCAAGCGGGCAGCAGCTGATGGCAGCAAGTTTGAGATCTATGAGAACAATCTGATGTCGGAGTATCACATCCGTTACGGTGGGTATGGGGGCATTGCCTACCATCATGTTTCGGATACCTATATTGCTCTGTTCACACACTTCATTAACTGTGGGCTGTGGGAGGCGGTCTATATCCTCGATGGATTACTCAAAAACACGTCGGATATTCAACCTGATACGCTCCATGCAGATACTCAGGGACAATCTGCAACGGTGTTTGGCTTAGCATACCTGCTGGGAATTAAGCTGATGCCGCGCATTCGTAACTGGCAGGATTACAAGTTTTTCCGTCCCAGTGCAGATGCCACTTACGAGTACATCGACCCGTTGTTTAGGGAAGTCGTAGACTGGAAGTTGATCCGAACGCATTGGCAAGACTTGATGCGGGTTGTGTTATCGATCAAGGCAGGCAAGTTGATGCCGTCTACGATCTTGCGTAAATTGGGCAGTCATAGTCGGAAAAACCGCCTGTATCAAGCTTTTCGAGAACTTGGGCAGGTCATCCGCACCATCTTTTTACTGCAATATATCTCTGACCAACCTCTACGACAGCAGATCACGGCTTGTACCAATATTGTCGAGGGCTACCATCAATTCCTCGATTGGCTGTTCTTTGGCAAGCAGGGCGTGATTACGGAAAACGATCCCGAAGAACAGGAAAAACGGCTCAAATATTTGGATTTGGTTGGTAGTGCAGTGATTTTGCAAAATACGGTGGACATTTCGTTCGCAGTCCAGGCACTCAGTGCTGAGGGTTACAAGATTAATCGCTCGTTATTAGCAACGCTCAGTCCCTATCTGACCAGGCATTTGAAGCGTTATGGCGATTTTGTGATTGACCTGCAAACAGTTCCCCAACCGCTAGAGGAGGCGATGACCTTGCCAGAGGAGATTATGGAAACCTAGATGCAGCAAGGCTTAGAGGGCGATCTTGCAGGTTTTTACACGTATCCTGTCGCAATGCCTAGTAGGGAATTCGTACAATCCGCTCGTACACCCAAAACTTGCCAGGTTTTGTTGTTCCACTGTCTTCGGCGTAAGAGAGTGGAGTTTTGTCCCGTTCCTCACTTCCATCCCCAGAGGCAAACTCTAGTGCGATCGTTGGCGCAATGAACTCTCGCCATAAAACATACGATCGGCGAATCTCTCCCTTCAACCTGGGTGGAACATTTGGGACATAGAACCAATCGGGTGCTTCCGCGCCCTTTTCTGGTGGTTCTGTCTCACGCCAATAAATGCCACAGTCCTGCCCGATCGCATACTGTCCGTCAGGATGAATTCGTTCAAGGGTGGGTCCAATTGAGTCGGTCAAAATTAGGGATTGAGGGTGCTCCTGAAAATTCTTCACAAACGAACCATCCGACTCCGGTAGCTGCGTGTGGTCGGGAAATTGAGGTGGCAACTCCGTAGGAGCCAATAAATTTTGAGCAAGGGCTTCGGTCATCCCTGTTCCACTCAATTCAGTCTGGTTTCAGCATAACGTAACTACCCATGCCGAAACGAGATGGCTCATAGAGCAGTTCTGTCGATTGAAACCTGAATCGACAGAATCTAACCGCTATTCTACCCAGCGACTACTGAACGATAAGTTTTGCTTAAGCTAGCCCAGTTTCAAAGTTCAGCTTTACCGGAGAATCAGCGTTTGAGACTGATACATTAACTTTTGATGATTTCCTAATGTAGAATTGGCTGAACACCCGTACTGCTCGGCCTGTGAAAATCAACCGCCACGACCAAGCCAAGATCTTGTCAGCGCAAGAGATCACTTGGCTGTTTGACGGAAAACTGGGGTTGGTTGCAGATCTGAAGCTATTTCGGCTGCTGGTTTGTTTTAGGGGAGTGAAAGGGATGGAGGAGATCGCCTCCCTGTCGTTGCTCTCTTATATAGAGGGGTTGCCGACCGATCGAGATCGGGCACTGTTTGGCATCTGCCTCTACACGACTGCTCGGGTCAATGAGGCATGTTCGCTGCATACCGCTGATGTGTATGGGACAGATGGGCGGGTGCGCGATCGCGTTACCTTTCGGCGGGCAACAACCAAAGGGAAACAGGAGACGCGATCTGTTCCGGTTTCGCCAGAGTTAAGGAAATTGCTGGAAGGATATCGGAGCGATCGTCCTTATTTGTTTCCAGGAAGGTGGAGGCGAGGGCATATCTGCCCAGAGTCTGCGGATGCCATTGTACGGGCAGCCTTTAAGCGGTTGGGGATTGAGGGAGCTAGCACCCACAGCTTCCGTCGAACAGCAATCACTTGGATGCACAACGAACGAGTCCCTATCAAACACATTCAGTCGATCTCTGGACACAAGAGCCTATCGGCGTTGCAACGGTATATTGATGTGACGGAGAAGGATAAGGAGACGGCGATCGCAACTCTGAGTTTTAGATCGTAAGACTACTTCAATCTCAGTTAGGAATTAACAGTGCCCGACCTGTCAACTTGCGCTCCTGTATCAACGTATGAACATGGGCTGCTTCTTGTAAGGGGGAATGGAGTATAGGAAGGTGCATGGATTTGATGGGTTGATAACCAATGGCAGATTTGACGCATATCATCTCTTAAATATGCCCCTGTTAATTTCTCTGAGCTGTATCCAGTCAGGTGTAAATTCTGAAGCAAATCCCATGTGACAAAGCAAAGATTCTCTCCTGATGCTGCTCCGACTAAACAGAGATGTCCTCCTCGTTGAAGAAACGCTGCGCTATCTAAAAAGGTTTCCTGTCCGATCGCTTCAATCACCCCAGTTAGCTTGTCGTTGTGATCCCCAGGCTCCTTCCACTCTCCTCTGGTACAACACCCGAAATCTCCGCACAGGAGGAGTTTCATTGTCCCAATAATCTTCAAAGCTGGAACACCTCAAACCATACTTTTCAAACTGCTCCAAATCAGGTTTGGTGAGTGGATAAGGCATCGCGCCTGGCGGATCTGTTGCTTCTCGACCTCTGGCAATTACTAGTAATTCACCCGATGGGGCAACAAAGCGGCTGATTTTTTCGATCGCAACAGCCCGAGACTCCAGTGGAAGCACTTGCAGCGTATAGGATTCTAAAACAAAATCATAGTGCTGCATCCAGCGCTCAGGCGGGTTGAGCAAATCTGCCACTTGATAGGACACCTGAGTGTTTGGAAACCGTTGTTTGCAGGCAGCAATTGCAGTGGGTGAGATGTCAAAGGCAATCACCTGAAATCCAATCTCAGCTAAAAATTCCGCATCGTCTCCATAGCCACATCCGATCGTCAATGCCGTTTTACCTGCACCGACCAGATTCTGCTTGGTACTCCAGCCTACTAAGTTTAGGTTAGGAGTTAGATCAGCCCAGGGTACAGCAGCATAGTTGCTTCCAGCTTCAGCATACAGGGCTTCAAACCATCCCTTAGCATCTGCACGAGCTAGAAATTCTGCTGCTAATTGTTGTGCACGATGACGAGACATAACACTTCACCAAACTATCTATGTTTTTGTGCCCAAAACTGTCCCCATTCACTGACATACTTGGATTTCTCAGATTCATCCAGAAATGATGCTTTCAAGGTATTCAAATTCAGTTGCCAAAGTTCTTCCCAGTAGAACCCTTGTGCAGCCAGGGTGACATATTCGTTGATTAAACTCGTTGAAAACATTGCTGGATCATCAGAATTGATTGTGCAGTATAAGCCAGCATCTATCATCTGGCGAATCGGATGTGGTTGATTGGCTGCAACGACACCCAGGCAATAGTTACTCTGCGGTGAGACTTCCAAAGGAATCTGTCGCTGACGCAATTCTTCCACCAAGTGTGGATCGTCCAAGCAACGAATTCCATGACCAATTCGCTCAACGTGTAGGTGATTGATCGCTCCCCAAATGCTTTCTGCTCCGACTGCTTCACCCGCATGAGCCACGACTCTTAACCCGTGCTGACGCGCTTGGGCAAACGTCTCAATAAACAACTCCGGTGGATATCCAACTTCCAATCCACCCAAGCCCAAACCGATAAATAAGCCTCGTGCTTTGCCTTTCAGAACAAATTCCAAGACACGAGTTTGAGAATCAGGGATTTCACGAGCGATGTCAGGAATGAAGTTTACTTGTCCTCCATACTTTGTTTTCCCAGCTTCCACGCCTAGTGCAATAGCATTCAAAATCACATCATCCTCAAACTTCTGCGTCAGAAACGACGCACTGAGAAAGGCTTCTGTGTAACAAATATTTTGTTCTGCCTGCCTTTTGAAAAAGTTCTCAATCATCAAGGTGTAGTCATCGGGAGTCTGCAAGCAGCGAATAGCAGCAGCATATACTTCAATGAAATGCGGAAAGCTGTGAAACTCAAAGAACGCCCTCCATTCCTCCAATGAGGCAGTAGGCAACTGAACGTGATTTCGCTGTGCAATTTGATAAAACGTTTCAGCATCTGTTGCGCCTTCAATATGAACGTGGATTTCAGCTTTCGGCATCGATCGCAAACGCTCAAGTAGTTCAGGAGAAACCGATTTGGATTGTGGCATATCAAACCTCTGATCGACTTAACGAGTTTGCAGAAGCCAGACTATGAAGGCGATTCCCAAGAGCAGATCGCCACTTCCAGTCAAAATCGCAATGATCGGTAAATCGCCTATAAACCAAAAGATGAAAAAGAAAATGGCGATCGCCATCTTACAAGCTGCTGCTACTGCCACAAAGAGCGTTTGCCGCTGAGGATTGAACGCCAGCCAAGCATAGGCAATCCCAAAGATCAAAATCCAGGTTGCCAGCACCCAAAACCCAAAGGGCGAGATCTGTGTTGGTAATCCTAGTAATGAGGCGATTGAATCATAAAGGGGCGGTGCAAAACTGAATGCACCACAGACGTTGAAGAGGGCTGCGATCGCTAAACAAACTCGAAACCAGGTTGCAATAGGCACTTTAATTAAGTGGGACATATAGAGCTATTTTGAACGCCTGTTTGCCGTAGCTTCCCTAATAACTTCCACAACCTCTTTTGGGTGCGAAAACATTGGAAAGTGGCTTGATTCTACATTCACTGTTTTTGCTCTCATTCGCTGAGATAAATCACGCTGTAAATCAGGCGGAACAGCCTGATCGTTTGTGGTCAAGATATACCAACTAGGTTTATCTTTCCAGGCAGGTACACCCATTTTGACGGTTGTTAATGAGGCAGAAGGTGTTGTTTGGGTCGCATGGATGAGTACTCTTTGCTCTTCGGAAAGACCATTTGCTAAAACTTCATCTACACCTGCTTTGGAAATCCAGACAAAACCGTTTTGTTCTTGAAAATGAGGTGAAGGTTTTCCATATTTACTCATCAGATCCATCATTGATTCATCGGCATCGGGAGCGAGTGCAGCAATATACACCAACCCAGAAACTCGTTCGTCATTGCCGACTTCAGTAATGACAAAACCGCCCCATGAATGACCAACCAGAATACAGTTTCCCTCAATGCGATCCAGGGCGCGTTTCGTCGCAGCAATATCGTCCTCTAAGGATGTGAGTGGGTTTTGCACTGCAATGACGTTGTAGCCTTCTGCCAACAGTGGTGGGATAATTTCACAGTAACAAGAACCATCTGCCCAGAAGCCGTGAACCAGGATGATATTTTTAACGTTGTTCATAGCTACCTCTGCTTGATTTTTAATAGTTGATTGCCACTCTTTTGAAATTCATAGGCAACGGATTGCATCTGCACATCAAAGCCTCGCTTGGATAGTTCCTCAAGAATCGGGTTTAGATGTAAACTCGGCTCTCCGTCAAGCTTCAGTAAAGGGAAGATCCGAACTTCTTGGGAGACTCGCAGCATCTCAGTAATTGAAGCAAGATGAAACGCTAATGACAGATGCTCTGAATACAAAAACAGAAAGTGAGAGCAGAGGCATAGTTCAAATTGACGGTCAGTGAATTCTAAATTTGGCAAGGATTGGTTGCGGTAACGTTCTTCACACTTACCTGCGTCATAATCCAGCAAAAATCTTTCCATTGCTGCAAGACGGGCTTGCCCCAGCTCATCAGCATCCTGAAAGTTCTTCCAAACATAGCGATGCGAATTCTGCCTCACCTGGGAAATAACTGATTCGTAAGTTTCTTGGACACGCTGCTTAATTTGCTCGGCAGTAAATTCATAAATCGGATCAACAGAAATGACTGAATGTCCCAGCGCCGTCCCTTCAGCATTGAAGCTTGCCGGACCATCGCCGCAGCCTAAAATTCTCAGTTCTAAATCTGCCTGAGTCAGTTCAAACATCAACTGATATTCCTCAAACGTTCTGCCCCAGGGGACAACTTCCTTCAATTTCATCAAGTCTCCATAAAAGGTTCAATAGATCACAAAATTCACGGGGTTCTTCAAGCATCATCAGATGCCCAACCCTTGATTGAACAATCACTTGCTTTGCTGCCTTAAGGATTGGGCGTGGAATGTCCCATTTGTCTTTAGAGCGTTCTCCAGCTAGTAAATATAATGGCTTTTGTTGTGCCGCAACGGTTTGAATCGTTTGTTGATACTCAGGCGATGCTGTCTCACAAATCACGGCTTTTGCAACTGCTTGGGCGGTCGCTGCGGGTTGGAAGTCGAGGATTTCTTTAGCCCATGCTGTGCGCTTCTGTGTTGGAGTAACTCCATTCTCAAGTAGCCACTTTTCAGGACCATTTCTAATGTGTTCGTAATCTTGCTGCCAAATCTCTGCTGAAAGTTGGGAAATTTTTTGACACCAGAAAGCATCGTTCAAAGTAAAGTTGCCTTCAACATTGATCATGCCCACGACCAGTTCAGGATTTTGAGCGGCAAACATCATGGCGATCGCGCCACCCACACTATGTCCGAGCAACCAGCAAGGTCTTTGTATTTCTTCAATCACCATCTGCTTTACAAAATCAACCTGGTTTTGCAAACTCAAATTTTCGATACTATCTTGATGATCGAAACCGCCATAACCAAGCAGGCGAGGAGTATAAACGTCAATGTCAGGAAGAAAGCTTGCCGGAGAAAAGTATTCCAGAGAGCCAAGCAGCCCATGAATCATGACGATTGCTGGTCTATTTTTCATTGGTGCATATCCTAAAAAATATGGAAAAAATTTTGCGATTCCGTCGCTCCTAACCTTTACGTCACTAGGATATGTCTAACTTTTGGGACTGTCGTTACAGAAAAAGTCTGGAGTTCGATCGCTAAAACTGGGGTTGCAAGTTCAGGTTCAGCCAAAATGGTTCCTTGTCCTTGGCGACGACATGATCTTTTCGACTACTGATCGAGTACAGCACCCAGCATAATGAGGGAGGTTTTCTGCGCTTCCGTAATGCCTGTTACTCCAGTAATATTTGTGCCTTCGTAGGGGCGATCGGCTTGCAATCTTTGTAGGCATTCACCTGTTTGGGCATCCCATAACTCAATAACCCCATCTGTACCCCCACTAATCAGCACAGAATCCTGCTTAGCCCATAGAACTCGACGAATTCCGGCAGCCTGCGCCTGGAAACCGCTTAAGCACTTACCTGTCAAAACATCCCAAATTTGAATCTTGCCATCCTGGTTAGCACTGACCAGTTTTTGCCCGTCATGACTCCACTCTACGGTCCAAAACCAAGTCTGCTCTTGTATTGTCCATAGACATTCACCTGTTGCAATATCCCACAAGCGCATGGTTTGATCGCGGGATGCACTGGCTAGCTTCTGACCATCTGGGCTCCATGTAATCCAGGTGACCCAGGGGATCTGATGCATGGGGTCGTGCAACTTGTGCAAACAGCGTCCAGTCTGAGCGTCCCAAACCCACACGATGCAGTCATACCCACCTGCTGCTAAAAATCGACCGTCCGGACTCCAAGCCAGACAATTAACCAGGCTCAGACTTCCTTTTAAGACGTGTATACACTCTTGGGTGATAACATTCCAAATTCGTAGCGCATAGTCTGAGGTGGTCGTGATCGCTAAATGGATGCCATCAGGACACCAGGCCAGAGCATGAACAACCCCTAGAGTTTCATGCTTAATTTTTAAGCAGCCATTCGTTTCCACATCCCAGATATGAAAACTGCCATCAACTCCTCCGATCGCTAATTTCTGTTTCTGAGGATGCCAGTCTACCCGCCAGGTACAATTCGTGCGATCGCGTAATACCTTCGTACAAGTGCTAGTGTTTAAGCCCCAAAAGTACACTGCTTGGTCTTGAGTACCCACTGCCAAAGTTTGCCCATCTGGACTGAGAGCAAGCGATAGAACACCATTGTCATAACCTTGCAGGGTTCTCAAGCAGTCTAAAGTCTCAGTACTCCAAAATTTAACGCTTTGCTCTTCGCTTCCGGTTGCCACAAACGGACGAGTTGGGTGGGCAACCAATGCCCATATTGTGACGTTGTGTGCCCGAGTCACCCGCACACATTTACCTGTTTCAGTATCCCACAACTGTAACAATCCATCCGAGCTAGTACTTGCCAAAGTGCGCTGATCTGGCATCCAAAGTACCGTCCATAGAGAGAGGCTGCCTTGCATCGTGAGCAGGCATTTCCCAGTTTGGGTATCCCAGACCTTTACCGTCTGATCATGGGAAACCGTAGCCAGTCGTGTACCATCGGGATGCCATGCGGCGGAAAACACCAGCGCCGTGTGTCCAACCAGCGTACGAATACACTGTTGCTGTTTATGCATCAGCCCTTTGTGAATATTCAAGGTCCACAGCTGAACCTGATTGTCTAAGCAAAGTGCGAACATATCCTGAGTTGGATGATGGGCGATATGAGTGATCATGGCTTGAGCATTCGTTTCCAGTTCTGCCATGCACTGTCCAGTTGCCACTTCCCACAGCTTGACCGTACACCAGCCCGCGCTAATTAACACCTGCCCATCCAGGCTCCAAGCAAGTGCCGTCACAACGGTCTGGTGCCCGCTTAACTCCTTGATGCACTGTCCTGTCTCAATATCCCAAAGCTTGATTGAAAAGTCATAAGAACCACTGGCAATGCATTTTCCATCGGGGCTGAAGCGCACCACTTTTGTCCATAAGCGATGCCCTTTCCAGGTGTAGTAGGGTTGACCATCAGAAACTTGCCAGAGCCGCACCTGACCACACACATCGCCTGTGGCTAACCATTCTCCATTTGGGCTAAAGTCGATCGACAGTACATTGCCAAACGGCTGAATAAACACGGTAGCGATCAAATCAGCATGAGACAAATTGACTCGGCGCAGACCTGTTTCTCGCAGGTAAGCATGGCGAATGGTGAGGTGAGAAAAGTCAAACCCAGTGAGATCAATCTGAGTCTGCTGGCAAAGATTCAGTAAATTGCCTGCTGCGTAGCTTGATTGTAAGACAGGAACTCGTCGTAGTAAGTTCAGAATTTTACTGATGTGATCTACAGTCGCTTTTTTAGAACTAAACTGTTTACAAAATTGATCTGCGATCGCGTTTACCAATAACTGCGCTTGGCTGTCTCGAATATAGTCTTTAACCGTTGTTTTGATTAACGCATGATCAGCAAACAACAAGAGATTTAGATTTTTCAATTCATCTACAATTTTAGTCGTCAACCGTTCAGTCACATATTCCATCACAACAGGTTGCTGAGTGTACTGATTGACTTGCTGCTCAATTAAAGAACGTCTACTTAAACCTTCGAGTGCTTCCAAAAGCCTCGCCTTAGATACAGGTGGCAAAATATCAGTTTGTAGCTCCGCGATACTAATCCACTCACGATTGATTGCCAGCCAGTACATAACTGTTTGCTCAAGGGCTGTCAGTCGTTCAAACTGAGAATCGAGTAAGCGACGGATCCCGTTGAAGATGAGGGTATCCTCCGCCAAGAAGGCAGCAATATCGCCCCCAAACAGGTCAATAATTGTCGTAGCGATAATTTTGAGGGCTAACGGGCTATTGCCATAGCGATCGCACAAGATTTGCTTTTGGGCATCATCACCCTGCAATTTTCTCGCCTGTAAAAGTGCCTGTGCAATCTCTGGTGATCCCTGAAGTCGCAGCGATCGCACCCCAAAAATCTCTCCCTCCAGGTCAGCAATAACCGCTGGTTTTTCTCGACTGGTCAAAATCACGCAGCTTTGATGGTTAGTTTCACCTATCAGCCGCAATAGATCACCGTAGTTCTCATAGCCCGATCGAAATTGCCCTGGCTGTTCGGTATCTAAAAGCGTTTCCAGGTTATCTAAAATCACCAAACAGCGGCGATCTCGCAACTGCTGAAGCAAGCGCCCCATTTCTGCTACAGTCTCTTTTTGGTCTGATAGAAACGGCACCAGATCCGCAAGCAAGGTTTCGAGTGGAGGGGCATTCCGCAGCGATCGCCAAATCACAAACTGGAAAGTAGAAGCAGCTTGAACCCGTGCTGCATTTTTAGCAAGCTGTTGCGCCAGCTTGATTGCCAAGGCACTCTTACCGATGCCACCCATTCCCAAAATGACAAGCAATCGACAGGGAGAAACCTGAGCCATCTGAGCACCGCCCAACTCAGGAATGATCCATTGTGCTAAGGTCTTGAGTTCTTCTGTGCGTCCGTAGAACACTGAGACATCAGCAGCTTCTCCCCAATCCGTTTGTACCTGCACGACAGAAACTTGTGAATGGGTGGAGGGAGTTTCTACTTCCAGTTCCGCGTTTTTGCTGACTTGATCTGCGATCGCTTCTGCTGGTTTGCGACTGGGATATCTTTCTAATGCTGCTCGAAAGTTCGTTTTACTAATGGTCTCCCCCAAAGCTTCTGACAGAAATCGCCACAGTTTAGGTCCCACATCTCGCTTGACATAACTGACGGAATAGCCGAAGCGATCAGCGATTTGTTCGTAGGTTTGATCGGCGATCGCCCCTACCAAAATGGCTGTTTCTACATCGGTTAAATGTCTACCAAACCGTTGAAAGATAACGTCGTCTGCGATCGCCAGGAGTGGTTCAAAGGTCATGACCAATTCAGAAGGGGGACATCAGCCTACAACAGGTGTTTTAGCCGATTCTACCTGAACTTTCCAGAACTTTTGCGGCTTGACAAATTCTCGTTATCTCAGGCAGGTGCTTAACCTCAAAAATTTCGGATTAGTTTGAGTGATCTTCGTCACAGATTTGCATCATTTTTTATCACAACAAAACCTGGCTCTATTTTGGGCAACACCAGAATTTATCTGTAACGACAGCTACTAAAACTCCCCCTATCGTAATGAATGTGACGGGTAAGAACACCCCAACGAGCGACAGAGAACAAGAGCACAACACAGAGAGTTATTTTTCTCCTGTTTCTTCTCTACTTCCGCTCTCCAGGTTTTAACCCACCAGGCAAAAGCTTTAGCGTTCACTTTCTATCGGTCGGACAGCTAAATTTGTGCTGCAACTCACTCAACCTACACAACATTCGTAAAAAGGATCGAACAATGGTTACTTACAGTTACGACTCAAATCTTAAAGTTACCAATGTCTTTGATGAACCTGGCGATGTAATCGTAAATGGCACTGAAGGACACGATCGTATGTATATTAGTGATGGAGCAACCTCCATCCGTGGCTTGGGTGGAGATGACTACATTTTTATAACTGATTGGAATAGGCGACCCATTAATGAAGAAATTGATGGTGGTGAAGGGAATGACCGCATTTATGCAGGTCAAGGGAATGACAACGTAATCGGCGGTGCTGGAAATGACGTACTTCGAGGTGATAGCGATTATTGGAATTTCTATGGGGGACACGCCGAGCCGCTACAAGGTGGCAATGACACCCTGAACGGCGGAGAAGGTAATGACCTTATATTTGGAGAGGGCGGTAATGACTCGTTACTAGGCGGTACTGGCGAAGATATTTTGGATGGAGGATTTGGAGCTGACTTCATGGCGGGAGGGGCAGGCAATGATCTTTATTTTGTTAGTGACGTTGGAGATACGGTTCTAGAATTTAGCAATGCTCTATCTGGATATGACACTGTCTTTGTTGATACCGTCACAAGCTATACGTTGACTTCTAATGTTGAAGCACTGGACTTACTGAACACGCACGATGTATTGACGATCAATGGTGCTGGAAATAGCTTGGCTAATACGATTACAGGCAACGGTTTAGCAAACAGGTTGTCGGGTATGGATGGAAACGATGAGATTAAAGGAGAGGATGGACACGATTCGCTAATAGGCGGATCAGGCGCTGATACCTTGTTTGGCGGTCGTGGTAATGACACTTTAATTGGGGATCAAATTTTCGTCACTTCTAGTCTTGATGGCAACGATATCTTAGTTGGTTATAGCGGTGCAGGGACTGAGTATGACACGTTAACTGGTGGTGGTGGTGCCGATCGCTTTGTTCTGGGTACTCATACTCAAGGTGTGTTTTACGCAGCCAATGGATATGCAACCATTGAAGATTTCAGTCGAACACAAGGAGATAAGTTTGTTGTTACAGGAGATGTCACGAAGTACAGTTTCGCCCAATCCTCCAGCAGTCCCGGTGGTGTTCCAAATCAGACTATTATTCGGTACAACGGAAACGACATCGCGATAGTTCTCGGAGTGACTGATGTTAACACTCAAGATCTAGCATTTAGCACCGCAACGAATCTCTATGCGTCGCTACTTGTGGCAAATCCATTTCCTTCTGGTGGCGTGAATCTTGCATAAAACCTGAGCAAGTAACGCAAATTAACTCAAGCAATATTAGGACGATCGCCCCTCTCCTCAAGAGATCGTTCCTCTCCTCAAAACAGGGCTCAACTGCACTGCACAGACACGATTGATCGTGACTCTGATGAATTGCGCCTTTGATGAATTGCATCTCTATTGATAACCCACCGAATTTTACAGGACATAGCCCCGTGGATACTCAATCTATTACTTCCGCTTCATCTGATTGCTATCAACAGTCTACACAATCCAGTGTCTTTCCATCCTGGTGGAATCGCGTTTGCGATCGCTTCATGGCTCAACTCCTTCAGCATCAAGACCCGGTTGTGACCGAGCAATACACTGCCAACGGGTCTTTCTGGCAAATCTATGACCCTAACACCGAGCAGACAGTGTATGTGCGATCGCAGCAAGAAGCACTTCTCTGGATTGAACAGAAACGACACCGTCAGGCTCCCAAAGTCTCGTTTAGCCAACCACGTCATTAGTGCAGCATCGCTGAATTGCCCTCATCCTAGCCCTCTCCCAGAGATAGAGGGGACAAAAATTCTAGCTCCCTTCTCCCCAGGGAGAAGGGTTGGGGATGAGGGTTAATTGAGACTCACAACTAATTAGCAAGGACAAAACCATGACACTTCTTTATCCAAAAGGATTCAAATCGGGCGATGCCGGGGCGAGCCTTGCCGCCGGAAACTTTGATGGACTGCACGGCGATGAGCTGGCGATCGGCGCACCTGGGGAGACACGGCAGATTGATGACAATACTTATATGTCTCATGGTGGGGTTAGTGTCTTCAAAGGCTACAATCTGGGATTTGACACCACTAACGCCCAATCCTGGAACGAAGACACTCCGGGCATTGCAGATTCAGCTAGAGGTTCTGAGCTATTTGGCAGTGCTTTAGCCGTAGGAGATTTTAACAACGACGGCAAAGACGATCTGGCGATCGGGGCGCGGCAGGAATATTTGAGTAGTGTGTTTGCCGCAGGAGCCGTTCATGTATTGCACGGTTCATTACAGGGGTTAACCGCCACTAATTCCCAGTTTTGGCATCGCGATGTGCCAGGGATTTCTGGTGAAGTGAGGAATGAACAATTTGGGCAAAGTTTAGCCGCAGCAGATTTTGATGGAGACGGTAATGATGACTTGGCGATCGGGGCTTATGGCTCTGCTACCTTGCTCTACGGCTCATCGGTGGGGCTGAGTGCCAGCCGTAGCCATGTATTGCGACCGGACGAGGGCGGGATTCAAGATGCCGACAGCACCACTCACGGAGATTTTGGCAGTCGGATGGCAACAGGCGATTTTAATGGCGATGGCAAAGCAGATTTGGCGATCGGGTCATATCATGAAACGGTTGCAGGCATAAGTGGCGCGGGAGCGGTAAACGTGCTACTTGGCTCGGCTCAAGGTTTGACCAGTGCCAACAACCAACTGTTTCACCAAAACTCGGATGGGGTTGAAAATCAAGCAAGTGCCTGGGATAGTTTTGGCTCTGCCCTCGCATCGGGCGATTTTAATGGCGATGGCAAAGATGACCTGGCAGTCGGAGTGATGAGTGAAGGAGTGAATGGAATTTCTCGTACTGGCGCGGTGAATGTGCTGTACGGTTCCACCACCGGGCTAACCAGCAGCAACGATCAGTTCTTTCATCAGGGCAGTCCAGGCATGGATTCCACTCTGGAAGCCGGGGATTATTTTGGTCAGGTGCTGGCATCGGGAGACTTTAACCGCGATGGCTATGCTGATTTGGCGGTGGGCGTTCCCTGCGAAGACGTGGGCGATATAGAGTCTGCCGGACAGGTCAACGTCCTCTATGGCTCTGCCAATGGGCTAACCACCACAGGCAACCAGACCTGGCATCAAGACGTGCCCGGTGTGGCAGGCAGCGCAGAGAAATACGATTATTTTGGCTCTAGCCTCACCACGGGCGATTTTAATTACGACGGGTTTGAGGATCTGGCGATCGGCATTCCCTATGAAGACTTCACGTTTTTGGGTCAAACTACTCAAACTGGAGCTACGCAAATTCTCTATGGCTCCACCACCGGACTCACTACCGCCGCTCCGCCAACCATCAAAGTAGACAACAACGTTGGACACCGCATCAATGGCACCAGTGGTAACGACATCATCAATGGTTGGGGTGGCTCCGATACGATTGTGGCTTTGTCAGGAAACGACACGCTGTTAGGCGGTGACGGAGCCGACACTCTCTGGGGCGGTGCGGGTGACGACATTCTCTGGGGCGGTGCGGGCAACGACAGGCTCACCGGAGATAGCGGTCGCGACACGTTTGTACTGGGTTTTGCCAGTGGTGTTGAAACCATTACCGACTTCCAGGACGGAATTGATCTGATTGGCAACATCAGCGGGGCGACGTTCCAGCAACTCACCATTACCCAGGTCAGTCAAAACACAGAAATTAAGCTAAACGGTTTCAAACTGGCTATTCTGCAAAACGTTCAGGCAAACACCATCACCGCCAATGATTTTGTGACGATGGGCATGACCACGCTAAATAGCGTAGAAGTTCCAGTGGTTGTTTAACAAGATTTTCAGCCAATAAAATACCCCACCACCTATGGCACCTCCCCTTGCAAAGGGGAAGTTGGGAGGGGTTCCTCTCGTTCCAAGGCTCCGCCTGAGGAACGAGATAATGTCGCGCACCTTTACACTACAGAGACCCATCATGAACAAAAAACATCCTAACCTTGGCACTCAACCGGACGACTTGAAATTGCAGTTTGAGATTCCGTTTCCTTCATCAGACGACTACGTTTTCCCTCAGCCGGGAGACGACATTCTTCAAGGATCAGAGCCGCTCTATGGCACCGCAGGCAGTGACAGACTCGCAGACAGAAGAGAGATTTATGGCTTAGGTGGAAACGATCGCATCTATGGCACCCAGTATGGCGACAAATTAGTAGGCGATGGTATCCGTTCAGCCGCTGACGGCATCGCAGGCAACGATGAAATCTATGGCGGTGCAGGTGACGATCGCATCTATGGCAACGAGGGTGATGACCTGCTGTATGGCGATCGCAGCCAGATGACCGACTACAGTAACTTAAGAGAAAAACCCGGTAAAGACAAGATCTGGGGCGGGTCAGGTAACGACCGAATCTATGGCAACTGGGGAGACGATGAGTTATTTGGCGAAGCAGACAACGATGGCATTGGCGGCGGCATTGGCAATGATTCCCTCAATGGCGGCAGCGGCAACGACTTCTTAACGGGCGATGGCGTTCCCATCTATCACAACAATGGCACAATCGGCTTAGGTTGGGACGCAGGACACAACCCCGACTTGGACGTAGACGGCAACGATATCTTAAACGGCGGCACGGGCGATGACATCATGCACGGCAATGGTGGCAACGATACCTACTATGTCGATAGCTATAACGACCAGGTGTTTGAAACGGCTAACGGTGGATTTGATCACATAATATCAACCGCCAGCTACACCCTCGATAAAACCCAAACCATCAACGGACATACGCTGCAAATGCGCCATGTCGAAAACCTGACCCTGAGCGATCGCTGGGAAGCCCCTCCAGGGTCAACGTTGGGGCAATGGAAACCGACTCACATTGATGGCTATGGAAACTATCTCGACAACACCATCATTGGCAGCAGCGGCAACAACGACCTGCGGGGCTATAACGGGCAAGACACCCTGCAAGGGGGATGGGGCAACGACACGCTTCATGGAGGGATGCAGGACGATCGATTGCATGGCGGCACGGGTGATGACCTGCTCTATGGCGGCAGTCACGGCGACCTCGTTGATGGGTTTGGTGGCAATGAGTCTGAACTGGACACGCTGTTCGGCGATGGGCCTGATGCAACGACTCCAAGCGCAGACGTGTTTGCGATTGGCAATACGGATGGCTGCTATTACCTGGGCAATGGTCATGCTCTCATTCAAGATTTCCGGCGATCGCAAGGTGACAAAATCCGCATCTATGGTGACTTCAACGATTACACCCTTGTGGGCAGTTCTCCAACCACAAGCCCCAACAACATCCGCACTGATATTTATCGCAACGGTGATTTGATCGCGAGAGTCGCAGGAATAGGCAATCTGTCAGCCTCCGATTTCTTCTCAGATCCCATTTTGACTTGAGCCTTTCAACCTCACGTAAGGCTGTTCTGGTGTGTGAGACTCCTGCCGACGACCACCACCAAAAACATGACATCCCTAAACGATCGTACTACCCCCTCCACCAAAGCCAGAAGAAACCTCGTCTCCTGCTCCAGTTCCGGCGGCAGCTACTTGTCTGGAGTCCAAACTCAACCGGCTTCTCAATGTCATGACCCTGTTTATTCAATGCCAACTCTTGAGCTAGTGCGGGGAGAAACAACGGGTGATCGATGCCATCATTGCTCACAACAATATCTCCTGTAGGCTTCATGATGATAAATGGGCGATCACTATCAATGGGTTAAAGAATTACTCAACCAACGGACGATCGAAAAAATCGTACGGGAGAGAAAGGAGGAAATCGATGCTCATCATGCCCTGCATCAATTAGGGACAAAGCATAACGACAGGCATAAGCGCAAGTTTAAGATTAATCACGACGATCACGATTTAGAAGAGAGGGGGCGATCGCTCCCCTGTTCCTCAAACCTGCATAAGAACCGAAAGAATGTGATATTCGACATCTGCATCTGCCGCACCAGGTCATCAAAAAAGCCCCGATCCACAATCGGGTTCCGCGACGACTGTTCTCGCTCCTTACCCGAGAGTCGCAGTTGCTCCAACTCTGGCACCTACAGCAGTTTTCACATTGATGAGGCACAGGCAACGGGCTTAAGCCCCTTGTTCCAATGCAGAGGGTGTACCTTACTGATTAGAAATCTGCTGTACGCGATCGCTTCCCCCACCTCCGCCAGTAGCCCATCAAAATCTACCTGCTCTGGCATTACCCGATCAGATCTCCGTATCCCAGAGCAGCAGTTCTAGCTGTTCCGTCATCCCTGTGTCTCCACTTGTAGATGACTCGCATGGTAAGAGCAGGGGCGTACCGGGTATTGCGATACCGAATGCTGTGCCTCGCGGGCGAACTGCTCAAACCCACTCCGCCGTCCATTGCCATCTCGCTGGTACAGCGCCTCCAGCAGTTGACGGGCATACTCCTTCACCGTTCTCGGCGGCAGTCTGAACGTATGTTGTAGCTGAGTCATTGCGATCGGCTTACCGCCCAGTCATAGCTCTGCACACATTGCGTAGATCACCACTTCATCGTTCGCCTGCCGGGGCTTGTCTACTAGTGCATTTTCAGGGGACTTTCTTTGCAAGCGGTTCTAGCAAAGGACATCCAAAATAATCACACACTCTTGTCTTTAATTCCTCTGCCGTTAATTCACGAACAGGTTCAACAATGGCTCGTTTTGCATGAATCCACTTTGGTTCAATCGCATTAAGCCAGGGACTCTTAACAGGTAATTTGCAGACAATCAAACGTACCCCTTGTCCCGTCTGCTTGACTTTCTGATTATGTTGACGAATCCATTGTCGAACCTGACGAGAAACATGCCAGGAAGCATTGTCCCAAACCAAGGGCATCACCCGTTTACCCATCTGTGCCACCTGCTGACAAACCCATTCCAAAAAGTGACACGTCACCTCGCTCACAGGCCGTTGTTCGACAAAGCGGAGCAAAATCTGCGATTCAGCCCGGAACCAGATGCCGTAGCATGCCATCGCTTTGGGGTCAGGGTCATCGCGTTTCAATTCCTTCTCTACTAATTTCAAGGACATGCCACTCTCTGTCCAACTGTGCATCATGGGGTCTCGCAACCGACTCCACCACACTTCATCGGCAAATCCCAACATCCAGTCAGTATGCCGGTTACTCAAGGCGATCAATCGGTTGCGTTGCCGCTTTTTTAGCTCATATTGCTCATCGGGTGAAACAATCCAGTGTTTGGCTCGATTCCAGGTAATACCCATCGCTTTGAAAGCTTCCTCAATGGTGGTTCGACTGACGCGTTGGGGGGTGATGCCTTGTTCCCAACAAACATCCGCCAACAACTCTAAAGTCCAACTCGATCGCGATTTGCCGAACTCACGAGGATTCGTATGGGCAATCTGGCGCAATTGCTTCTGTTTGGTCGCATCAAAGATAGGCTGAACCGTTTTAGGACGTCTGGATTGCGCTTTTAAGCAGGCGACGCCTTCACGCTCAAAAGCACGAATGACATTGCGGACGGTTTGAGCGGTACATCCTAAATCAGCAGCGATCTGACTGGGATGTTTCTTACGGGCACTAGCCAACAAAATTTGGCATCGACGCAAGCAAAAGGCATCTTGTGAGCGAAGTCCTTGTTCGAGGAGTGTTTTCTCAGTCTGGGTCAAGGGACGAACATAAAGGGGTGGATGCATTGAGTATTGAAAACGATGGGCTTTTCTCTAACATCAGCTTACTCTGCTGTTTCAAAACTTGCAAAACATCTCTCCTGAAGCTGCACTAGGTATGAAGCACCACAAAGGGAATCTCCGGGAGCGGTGCCACGACCTCTTCGACCTAGTGCGATCGCCGTACCCCTCTGCTGCGACCTTTCCAGTAATAGGAGCTCCGACTGTGGCAAGTTTCCTCCTGCCAGCAGCTATCCCCGCCAAGGGCTTCATCATGGAGTTTGCGAGCCTTAGCAAGCATCAACAGACTGCACGCCCAACACTTTTCATTAAGCGATCGCCCCATGCCTTGTGCCCCTAAAAGTATCCCTATTCATGGATCAAACTGTGGCTGCAACCATTGGTTTGCCGTTTGTGCAAGCATAAACTTGCCGCTATTGAGCTTGAAACTCCTATTCCAACGTGAGTTACTCATTGAGTCGATCCTTGCCCACGCAATCATAAGGTTGCCGAGAGTCCCACATGCGAAGCATAAAAGTGCCGAGAGTCTTTGTGGCTCGGATCATATTGAAAGCCCTGAACAGCCTTAGATTTTACTCTTCGATCGCTTGTCGGATTGCATCCGATGAGCTGTAGACGATAAGCAGTATTGGCAAACCCCATCAGTTCGCTGGCTAGACAGTAGAAGCAGACTGGATTTGGCAGTTGCCGTTCCAATTTTTACTCCAGAACACTAAACAGGGTGGGGGTACAGAGATTTAGGTTGATTGTGAAAGCATAAAGCTTCCGCAACGGCAAACTAATGGTTGCAGTGACACAAACCCTTACTTTTCCGAGGAGTCGCGATAATAGTCTGAGAATAATCAGATAGAGATAAGTGCAATTATCTCTATCTGAAATCGACGAATTTGTGACAGAAGGCATCCGTCAGATTCTCTTCTCACTCCATGTTTCTGTTCAAAGTCCTACTAAACCTGATGGGACTACTTTCTGCACCCTGATTGCTTTGCTGCAACAAACTCCGCCTATCTATCGATTAGGCGCACCTAAGTTAGCCTGCTGCAAGATCTCCTGCACCCACACCTCATCTTCGTGACGTAAAGCAGGCTTAAGGGGTTGACCATAGTCGATCGCTAGGTCGAAGCGGGCACGTCGGTAGATGTCGTCGAGCAAGCGTTGCAAATCTACCGTTGGCTCTGGGTCATTGGCGCGCAACGGAATCGGAATCGTAGGAATGGGATCGGGCAACCCAAAGGCGTAAAGGTCAGCCGCAGGGCGACGGCTCCCTCGGCTAATCAATATGCGGTACATTGACGAGGCGATCGCATCTAAAATAGGCATCGGTTCTCCGACGCGCAACAAGTCAATTTCTACTAGGCTGGTGCTGGAACCCAGGACTTTTCGGCGTTTGCTCTCATAGGCAGCCCGTCCATCCTTATCTCGTTTGTTCTTAGGAGACAGAACCTCAATCACACAAACAACCTCGCCAGTTTGAGTGGAGCGCACTTCCAAAAACCGCTCGGTCACTTCCTGTGGCAGAGGGACGCGAACTGGAGTCGGAGCCGTTCGGTCAGCAGTGGCAGTCCTGCTCAATGGCTCAACATCACTTGGAGAGCGTCGGGTCAAGGCAACATCAGCAATGCCAACCAGCAGAGCGTCCTCAACACTCTGATAAACCCGTTCTTCGATTGCCACCAAGTAGTGAGGCGCAATCTGGGGTGTAAGGTCGTCTGCGATCGCCACAATCAAGCGATTATGAACCTGATGCCAAAGTTGAGGCTGTTCTAGGTAAGGGTTCATTCCAGGAAATGGATTGTCCATGATACTTCCTCTTAACTGAGTTCAAGTTCGATCGCTCCAATTGGTTTTTCTACTTAAGATTGTTCCTCTATCCTAAGCTGCTCTGGGTAGCAGATTTCCTGCCTTACTTTTTGATATAGTCTTGTTCACTAGATTCTCAATTCAACAGAAGCAAAGCGGATGATCGAGCAGGCGCACCAGGAAATCCGTTGATTTGTGTTTCCAGGACTGCTCTGCTGGCACTTCATCATCGACACCGCCTTCAACGCCCCGTAAGAGAACAGATCTGACACAATGAGTTCAGTACACGATTCTGCTCTCGACTGATTGCTACTATTCTCATGTCCTCACCAATAGATCCAGTTTTGCCAATTGTGATTGTCTCACTCGACGGTGGGAAGCAGGAGGAACTCCGCCAACTGCAACCGCCAGACCTACGACACTGGCAGATTGAGGAGTTCCTCAGGCAGACGGGGAAGGCGGACAATACACAGCGGACGTACCGGGGGCAGTTGATCCGGTTTGCTGCCTGGTGCGATAAGTCCTGGTTAAACGTGACGCCCAGTGACATCGGCAAGTATCGACGCGAGTTGAAACGCAAAGGACTGAAGGCAACTTCGATCAACCATGCCCTCAACACGCTGCGATCGTTCTATGGCTGGCTGAGACGCAGCAATGGCTATCCGATGAATCAGCCGCTGCCCACCGATGCGATCGATCTGGAGCGACAGCCAGAACTTCAGGCTGCTCATATTGAAGAAGCCGATCTCGCTCAGATTTGGCAGGTGTTGGACTTCAAGGAGAAGACCTCGGTTCGTGACCGGGCAATTGTCGCAGTTCTGAGTCATGGGTTACGTGCGTCAGAGGCATCAGCGCTGAATGTGGAGCACTGGAACGGCAAGATTTTGAAGGTACATCGCTCCAAGGGGCAGAACGTGAGTGAAGTGCCGCTAAGTCGGGAAGCTCGATCGCACCTCGAAGCGTATCTGGAGGGGCGACGGCAGCAGGGCGGTGTGTTTGAGCCACTGCCAGAGCGTCCGATGTTTCTGGCGCAAGACCCGAAGAGTGCGGGGCAGCGATTGGGCTACAAAGGGTTGCACCGGATGGTGAAGAAGCTGGGGACGATCGCTGGGGTGGAAGACATGCATCCGCATCGATTCCGGCACACGTTTGGGACAGAGGTAACGCGGCGAGGGGTAGACCCACTGTTTGGCAAGGAGTTGATGGGGATTAAGAGCGACAAGGTGTTTCAGCGGTACACTAAAGGGGTGTTTAAGCAGGCTGCTGCTGAGGCGTATCTGAAGGCGATCGGCGAGGACATGGAAGATTAGTAGAGGTAAGTAGGGGGATGAGAGCGAAAAAATACGACAGTTGAGCGCTTTCTGCGATCGAAAAGTAAAAACTAAATTGTTTTCTACAACCTCTACTCTGTAAGCTTTTTAGCCTTAACACTCAAAATTTTTTGTACCATAATCAAGCCATCTGCGCAACATTGTCCTTAACTTTGAGCAGAAAATTGATGAGTTTTTGTACACTCTGCAATTTTTGTCCAGTGCTTAAAACTTTTTCAGTCTCTTCAGATTAAGCAGATCGACTTTAGGAGCGGTTTGGGAACGGTTTGGGAACGGTTTGGGAACGGCTCGATCGCTAACTTAAGTTCAGATGCAAAGCCGCATCAGCAACTTGTTAGCCCAGGAGCCAACCATGACTACTCAAACCTTTGACTCAACCAAAGCCGCAGCCTTTGCCGATCGAATGCTCATCGTCCTCAACAGTGGTGCAATCGCCCTGATGGCGTATGGCAACGATCCTAGCAATTAAGTATCATAAGTCCTGAAGATCTTGTGTACATTGCATTTCAGGACACGATTTCTTCACTTTTCCCCTAAATGGACGTCACTGGAGAAAGAACTGGCAGGCTATAGTCAATGGCGGGAGGTCTGCGGTTGAGATCCAAACTATAGTGACCTAAACGGTTGAAGTGGTCTCTAAGGTAAGGACTTAATGCTGCAACCGCTTCTGCTTCAACGGTATACCCCTCCTGAATTAACTCATTGAGAATGCGGCTCATCTCTACCACGTTGTAGAAGATCAAACAGTTGGCAACCAGGTGATTAAACTTAATTTGCTTGCGTTGCTGTCCTCGCTGATTGGTACGGATTTCACCACTACCGAAGGCAATCCACTTGGAAAAGGAGTGAAACGACTCACTTTTATTGATTGCTGCATGGATCATTTGACGCATTTCAGCATCATTGATGTACTGGAGTAAGAAGCTAGTTCTGATTGCCCTGCCTAATTCATCAAATGCTTGAAATAGCTTGTTCTTACGACTATAGGTTCCTAATTTTCTCAACAGGGTTGCGGCTGTAATCTTACCTGCTTTAATCGAGAGTACCACACGCAACATATCGGGTAAATGCGTTTCAATTTGTGCCCAATCTACCGTGTCAGAAAACAAAAAATCAATGTTAGTGTAACGAGTTGAACGACTTGGACGATACAATTTCAACTGTTGCCAGTTACGAATTCGAGGCATCAGCTTAATCCCAAGAAGATACGCTAAAGCGAAAACTGTTGTGCTTTGAGCATGCGTATCGCCATGAATGATATCAGGCTGAATATCTGTCTGATTTTTCAACAGGGCATCAATGATGTGGATCGCTTCCCACACACCACAGGGAATAAAATGGCTGAACAAGGCAATATAGGTGTCAGAGATATGGTAATAGCCGATTCCCCCATACCCTCCATAGCGAATGTGATATTCCGACAGGAGATTATTCTCATAAACGTCCCACTTTGTTCCATCTACCGAAGCGTGTTTGCCCGACCCCCACTGTTTGGGTAGCAAAAACTGATTGTAAGCATTGATAAGGGTATCAATCGCCGTCTGAAGTTTTCCTTCATCGGTATGCTTGTGATAGGCCCTGGCAAGCTGTTTTCGGTCAAATTGGGTCAGCGATTTTGTCAGTTGGTTGGGGCCAATATTGCAGCCATAGCAAAAGGTCATTGCCAGATAGTGAGCCAATGGATCATCGAGCTTGCTATCAAAGCCGGAAATTGGTTTGAAGGGTTGGCTCCAGTTCAGCCACAATTGTGTATCGGTCAGAGCATCCAGCACATTAATGGGTTGAATGCGTTCACGGATTTGTGCTTCCAGTTGTGCCAGTCCTTTCGGTGCTAGCTTGGGCTTGGGTTTGCGGATGACCAGCCTATCCTTTTTGTAATCCACTTGTGCATTACTGGGAAAGGAGTGATCGGTGGCTTGCCCTGCCTCAGCTAACCATTGCTTGACGTGCGCCACAAACGCTTGGCTTTCAACAGGTAAGTTCAGCATTTGTCCGTACTCAGCCACAGCCACTTCGTAGTCTTGCCAGGAAATCAGTTGCCGCGAGTAGTCCGCAAATTCCTCCCTGCCCTCAATATAGAGGTCACCGGAACGCAACTCGGCTCCAATTTGGGAGAATACACACATCTCAAAGTACCGTCGCTGTACTTGTGTCGGAATCGGTTCTCGCAGACGTTGCCCGGTCACGAGTCCCCACCATTTGCCAGAAATCCAACTCAAATCCAATGGCAATGGAGCATCGGGTGCATCTGGCTGCGGTTGAGGTAGAGCTAGCCATTCTCCTCGTTGCGCCTGGTGAGTTCTGATGAAGGTAATGGCTTGTTCTAATGCTTTATCCTGGGTGCTGGAGTGCAGCGGCAAAACAGTTAACAACCGAAATAGGGCGGCACGGTAGACACGGTAGTAGGGCTGGAGGAAGGAGAAATAATTGTCGTCTACATACGCCAGGTGATCGTCACACTGTTGCAGCAATGGCTGTGCATCGTTACCAATGGCAACTGTTATATTTTCAAACCGTTCTAATTCTGTTCCTTCGCTTAAGAAGGCAGCCAAAACTTCTCGTAATTTCACAACCAGGCGATCGACCTCTGCTCGATGGCTGGTGCGATAGTCTTCCAGCGCCATCTTTGCTTTATGGTGCATTTTTTGTAGGCACTTGATCAACATTTCTGCCAGGTCGTCCAATCCTTGAGCATATTGACTGTGGATTAAAGCGGCGGCCAACGTATAGCGTTTATGCAGTGGCAACTCTTTCATTTGAGCCGCATCGAACGTTTGTGCTTCTTGAGCAAAATGCTTGAGTTTGGCATCCGGCAGGGTAACCAACGTTGCTGTAGCACAGCGTAACTGTGCCAACCAGCCACAGCGATCAATCCACTGTTGCAGATGAGTGAGGGTGGGTTTGCCCGGGTCTTGCTTCACCTGTTGCCAGGGACTCACCCGCGTGTCTGTTTGGCTGACCCACAAACGATCTAATTGCACCCGGGCTTCCCGATCTAGTGATTGAGCGATCTGGGCATAAAATTGTTCGTTGACACGATTGCGAATCCGTCTCGCAATTCGCACCAGCGTGCTGAAGGCCGGTAACTCATAGCGCTGGCGCACCAGTTCTTCAATCGCTGCATTGATCAGATCAACCAAATCTTGCTGAGTCTGTGCCACCCGTTCCATCACGGCTTCAATGACCGGTTCAGCCGCACGACTATAGCCTTTGATCGCCAACTGCTGTCGCACCAGGGTTAAATGGCGCTTGCGCGTCGCGGAAGCATCATAGGCTTTGAGTTCTGCTGCTGTAATCGTCTGCCCAGAGGCAACAGCAATGTGATGAACAATGCTGGCAGGAACCTCTGCTAATTGCATGGCATAACCCAGTCGCTGAAATGTTTTCAGCAGAATCAGGAAAGCAACCTGAGGCACCCTGCCTCTGGCAACCCGCGTTGCTAAGGCAAGTTCGTCAGCGGTGGGGGTGTAGAGAGTCGTCAGTTCTTTGGCAGAGACAGAATGTTTGAGCCGGGGATAAGCGGTATCTTGCAGACTGGGCATGGAGACACTCCTGATGAGGGCAAGTGGGAGCGTATCAATCATCCCGCCACTTTGCTCCAAGCCAGTCAAAAGCCGTCCTCATCGGGTTGCTGCCTCACTGGATTGAGGTTCTCATGGGCTGGTAGCCTTGACCACAGTAGGGACAGAATCGATGCCGCACAGAGGTGATGGGTGCTTGGCAACCTCGACAGCGATCCTGGAGTGCATGACCACAAGCAAAACAGAATTTTGCCCGTGGGTCTAACCACAGGGGATCTAGCGTTTGGTCAGGTTTCCAACAATGGGCACAAATTTTAAGGGTTGCAGGGGGAGGAGACTGTCCTTTACATAAAGCGTCCAGGGTTTCGACTGGAATTGCCAAAGCGGTTGCTAACCCCGTACAGGTGCGGCGGTTTAAGTGGCTCGTTTTGCCCCGCTCGATCTTGCCTAAACTCTGGACATGAATTCCTGCCTGGGTTGCTAATTCCTGCTGGCTCAAACCGAGTGTACTGCGTCGTCGCCGTAAGTACTGAGCCAGGGTTTCATCGGTCGTTGGGGTGGAGTCAGTTGCAAAAGTATACACAAAACCCTCGATACAATGCTGTTTTGAAACGCTATACTACCTGCTATTTCTACATCCAAACCAACATTACGCACCGAGCGTGTCGATTTCTCTGGCTACACTAGCAACACAGTTTTTGGAACGATCAGGGTTGGCAAAACCAACGGTCCGTTCCTATGAATCAACGTTGCTACCCCTGTTGCAACGCTACGGGTCATGGTCGATTGAAATTCTGACCCGCTGCGAGTTAGTGGACTATCTCAATGGCTTATCCCATCTGGCTTACACGACCCACCATAAACACCAGGCAGTGGTGCAAGCGTTGTTTAATTTCGCAGTGGAACAAGGCTACTTGAGTACCAATCCGATCGCTCATCTCAAGCGGCGTAAACCGAACCCAGACAAGGGAGAACATGATTCGGATCAACGGATTCGTTACCTGAGTTCTACGCAACTGCAACTGCTCCATCAGGCAGTCGCGGGTGATTGTCGGATGCACACACTGGTTCGATTGTTGCATCGCACAGGTGCCAGAATTTCTGAGGTTTTAGCCCTCCAACTGTCTGATCTTGACCTGGAGCATTGCAAATTTCAGGTTGTAGGGAAGGGAAATCGACAACGAATGTGTTTCTACAGTGAAGATGTAGCAATGTTACTCAACAAGTATTTGCACTACTACAGACATCCGCAGTGTTCTGCCTTATTCACCGCAGAGAATCCATTGACAGGTCAAGTTAGTCATTGGAGTTATCGCAGTGTTTATCAGCATTGGTGTAATTTGACCCAACCCTATCGGGAGTTAAATGGCATTCGCATTCACGATCTAAGGCATACATTTGCCACAGAACGAGTTGGAATCATGAGCCTTGAAGAATTGCGAGCGTTGATGGGACATCAGAATATTCAGACCACCTTACATTACCAAAAAGTAACTTCTCAGAAGGCAGAAGCAGCGGCTCAACGAGCATTTGGTGCTTTACTAAATCAGCCATTACAAACAGAGCTAGAGTAGCGAATGAGTTGAGCAAAAGTAGCTTTTAACCAACCAGGGCTTTTGATTGAAGAGTTGAGGTTGTACTCTGCATCGGTAAACTGAGGGTTCAACCTGCCCCTAAGACCTAAAGATCTGTAAAGAAGCAAGAAACTGCGGTTTTTGAAGCCTGAAATCCCTTTTCTACAAGCTTTTCAGACTTGTGATACTTAATTGCAAGGATCGTTGCCATACCCCTAGTATGAAGGACTTGACTACCTAGTACAGATTGCAAGTTTTGAGTTAACTGATGAAAGCTAGTCGATAATAAGCGGATACCTCTGTTATGACATCTTTGTGCTAGTTGGGTTAATCGAGTCTCAAGTTCGTCTCCTCTCGCAAGTCGAGGTAGATCGTCAAAAACCAAAATAGTGTTCGACTCAAGACGATCGCTCAATTCGTTGTACCACCTACTAAAGTCTCCTTCTGCCGGATGACCTACTTGTATTTCGATTGCTTGATCAAAACGAAGACATGCTTGTTCTATCGTTAAATCTCTAAGGCGTAACCAAATACAGTTCGTACAACGCCCCTGGCTGATTAAATACTGAATCAGTAGGACAGCTAATTGAGTTTTGCCTGAACCTAAACTGCCATCAAGGGCAACCCAAGTATGATTGGTAAGGGTTTGTGCTAGAGCTTGAACTGTCTCTTCTCTCAAGCTAGAACGTTCAGCCAAGGGATAAACATCTAGAATTGGAGTTTCAATAACGTACTTCACCACTCCATCAATTCCCTGTGCCCTTGCTAGCTGTCGAACTTCCATGCCCAAATTGGCGAGCAACTGGTTATTCTGTTGCTGTTCTTGCTCCAAATCAGTAACACGAGCATCAATTTCATAAGACCAAGTTTTCAGAATTTCTAATGTTGCGTGATCGGTGTTACTGAGGCTTGGCAAAGACAGTTGAGCATTTAAGTCCTCTAAAGTGAGTTGTTTTCTTCCACGTTCACAAAGACGGCTGAAAACATACCAAAACAGCCTTTCGTATTGCTCCTGTGCTTGTAGCAAGTCGATCGCGCACCGTCGGTTCATCAATTGTCGTTGGAGGATGGATTTTAGCGATCGAGCCTCCGGAGCCTTGGTTTTCCACTGAAATTTGTAAATGAGAGAGAAAAACTGCTCGTCAGTCGCTGTTTGACTGAAATTACAGAATTGCTGCCATGTATCTTCGTGAAGATCATCTGGCTTCCTAGCATTCCTTAGGATCTGGCGAATACCTGCTATAACTTCATCCCGATTTCCTGCTTCTACTTCTCCTAACCGCAAACGCTCCCAGGCTTCAATAGCAGGCATTCGGTTGGGAATTGGAGATTGGCGCTCTCTCCCTACTTTTGCATTTGTGGTGAACTGAAAGATTAGGTCAGCAGTTGGATTTGCTTGGCAATGTTCAATAAAATTGGCGATCGCAGCAATGGCTTCAGGTTTTCTTAGAGTAAGCGAGCTATCGCGATGCTTAACCTGTTCAAGAAGTCTGTCGCGTTCCTCTGAGTCAGCGACTAATGAACGGCTGATGACATCAATATCTTCTCCACGTTCAAGTTCGAGAATTTGGTCAGGTAATAAATCTAACCATCTTTGAATTGTTAAATCAATCTGGTAGACATACCCTCGAATAGTACTCCAAGCATCTCTGTCTCTTGGTGAAACGAATGAAGGCATACCTGTTCTTTAGAGAGGTGGAGACATTGATTAATTTTAGCCTGTATAAATTGTACTGCTTACTCAAATCAGTAGTAGGCATCATTGAAGGGTTACTGTCGTGAGATGCAATAAAAGCAGATTCGGGTCTGCAATAACGCAATTATGTTAAGCAATGGGGATTGACTTGGGATAAGCTCAAGGTTTTTAGTATATAAGGACTATTCATAACCCCTTTCCTGAAAGGGTTTCAGCCTAATTGCATCTCATGGCAACTCCCCAATGAGGCCAGATGAGGGCGACCACTTTGTTCTGTCGATCTAAAAGCAAATCGACAGAATTATAGATTCAGTTGTTTTGGCGAGCGTCGGTTTCGACCACTTGCAACCCTAATTTTGTCGATTCAAACGCAATCGACAGAAAACTGCTATGGTGTTGCCCGGAGAACCTCTATCCATAAGTTCTCCATAAGTTCGTCCAGCTTCAAAATCGCAATTTCCTGAAGGATCAGGCTTCGCGGTTGATACATTAACTTATTGACATTTCCTAATGTAGAATTGGCTGAATACCCGTACGGCTCTAGCCTGTAAAGATCAATCGCCATGATCAGACTAATATCTTGTAGTCACAGGACATTGCCTGGCTGCTTGACAGCAGGGTAGTGTTGATTGGGAATGTTGTAGAACGAAAAAATCAATATCACAACCAAAGAAGTAAATGTCCCGACCGCTTTTTGTCTCAAAGCTTTACAGAGTAGAAATTTGAGGCTTTTGGGTTGCCAGTTTTTAGAGAAAACGTTACTGAAGAATTACGTGTCATTTTGCGAACCATTGCTTAAAACTCTTGTTTTGTAGAAGCTTTAGCATTTTCTGCGATTGCTAAAGAACTTCATGTCATTTCGTTGGCTTAGAAGCTAAACCTTGTATGCAGCAGTTTTAGGCTTTTCTAGATTAAGCGAAGGATTACGTGTCATTTCGTTGGAGCGGTTTTCCCTCACACTGCGGAAGCTTCGCTGTTGCCAAAAGCAATCGCCTACCACTCATGGAGCAATCTTACGAGTAGGGATTACAGTAGGGTACTTTGTTAGCGGGCGCTATCCTTACGGGATCAGCGAAGAGTGATGATTGCCCCCCCAAGGGTCCCTTCCTTCATCATGAAATAAATCCTTAAAGGGTGTGTTGGAGGTAAACCGATTCGGTTATTAATGTCGTACCGGGAGGGCGATCGCTAGGATCAAGGTACGTGTCACCGTTCCCCACCCTCTACTGATTTCTAAACGATGCTGCAGCCCTGCGAACTCTGCCATCGAGAGATGCCCGCTCTCACCGAACACCACCTGATTCCGCGTCAACAGACGAAACGTAAGGGACTCGATCCCAGTCCCACAATTCAGATTTGTTCCGCCTGCCACCGACAAATTCACACGCTCTACGACAACTCCCATTTGGCATTACATTTGAATACTCTAAAGAAGCTAAAGCAAGACCCACAGCTACAAAAATTTCTCGCCTGGGTTCACAAGCAAGACCCAAATAAGAGAGTGAAAATGGATCGAAACCGCTGAATCCTGGGCTGAAGCAGATACAATCAGTTCCAGATTGGCAATCTGTCGTGGGTGAATTGAAGTGGTTGGTTTCGCCGCTTCAGTTCGCCTAATTGTTGTTTAGAACCAGCGATGGGACCGAGCACTATGAATCAGCAGTCGCCCCAGTTCATTCATCATGTTGTCGGTCGCTTGCAAGCAATTGAGGGGATTGTGGCAATCGCTCTGGGTGGCTCAAGAGCAAGAGGCACCCATACCCCCCAGTCAGATGTGGATCTAGGGCTTTATTACCAGCCAGAGAACCCGCCTGATCTCCTTGCTCTGAATCACCTTGCCGCCGAACTGGACGACAACCATCGTACAAACCTAATTACCCCAATCGGCGGATGGGGAAAGTGGATTAATGGCGGGGGTTGGCTCAAGGTGGATGGCACTTCAGTCGATTTTCTTTACAAGGATATTGCTCAGGTCAATCAAGTCATTGATGAGTGTCATCGTGGGCAAATCACGATCGACTACCAACCTGGACACCCGCATGGCTTTGTATCCTCGATCTATATGGGTGAAGTTGCTCTTGGTCTGCCACTTCACGATCCAAATGGTGTTTTAGCTACTTTGCAGGCTAAGACAACACCTTATCCGGCAAAGCTGAAGCAAGCAACGATTGACAAGTTTGCTTGGGAAATCAGTTTCTCGCTGGTAGTTGCTCAGAAATCAGTTGCACGAGGCGATGTTGCCTATGCCGCAGGCTGCTGTTTTCGCAGTGTGGCGTGTATGAATCAGGTACTCTTTGCACTGAATGAGACATACCTGTTGAATGAGAAGGGCGCTGTGGCACTTGCGAATGGCTTTACGCTTTGTCCTCTGGACTATCAAAGACGGATTGAGTCAGTGTTTGCGTTATTGGGGGCTGATACTGAATCGATCAGTGGGGCGATTGCAATCATAGATGAGATTGAGCAGGAATTGAGCCAGTGGTATGGCGATCGACGGTTGACAATATAGACAGTACGCGAGGAGTTATGTTTGGGATAGAAAATATCAAGTATGTGCCAGTTAGCGAATCAGCTGTTTGCACGCTGGTTAAGTCGAAAAGTTATCTGCGGCGGTTGAAGCAGAATGTTAGGCGATCGGAGAGAGTAGATGAATCAATCCAGCATTCACGGTGGTTGCTTGTGCGGAACGGTGACATTTGAGGTGAACCCACCCTTTCAGAAAATGGCTCATTGCCATTGCTCACGGTGTCGCAAAGCCACGGGTACAGGGCACGCTACCAATCTAACTGTTGAACCTAGCCAGTTCCGCTGGCTTTCAGGCGAGGAAGCCATCATTAGGTATGACCTGCCCACAGCAACGAGCTTCGGCAAATGGTTTTGCAGTCATTGCGGGTGTCCGCTCCCCCGTCTCAGGCGCAACGGTAAGATCATGGTAATTCCCGCTGGCTCGTTGGATACAGCCCCGCCGATCACTCCGACTGATCACATCTTCTGGGCATCCAGAGTGCCGTGGGGATGTCCTAGCGGCGGGTTGCCAACCCACGCCGAGTATCCAGAGTCATGGTAGAGCAAGAATATGTCTAATCTGATGGAACTTGAGACTGTACATCTCCGCCTGATGCTGCAATCGACCGAAGAAGTTCTCGCTCAGATTGGGGCAATGAGTCTCACAGATCAGGCTGAGGTTTCCCCAGACTGGATCGCACAGCTCCGGGCTGCCCCATCCCCGCACCCGTGGACGCATAGCTTTGCGATCGTGCTCAAAGCGAGTGGTGCTGTCATTGGCAGTTGTGGGTACAAAGGTCCGCCCAGTTCTGATCGCGTCGTTGAAATCGCCTACGGAGTGAATGTTGATCAACAAGGGCGCGGATATGCCACTGAGGCAGCAGAAGCCCTAACTCGGTATGCCTTCGAGAGTCCTCAAGTGCGGTTGGTTTGTGCCCACACCCGACCTGAGGAGAATGCTTCAACGCGGGTGCTCACCAAATGTGGCTTTCGCCAGGTTGGAGAAGTGAACGATCCGGAGGATGGTCTTGTGTGGCGATGGGAGCGTACTGGTGGGACGGACTAACCACACCATCAACATCCACTCCTGTCACAACCGATCTATGGACGTTCCAACAACTGCACTGACTACTCACCAACTGTTCATCAGCAGAGCCTTGCCCCATCTTGCAGCAGACCCGCGATTGGTGGGTGTTGCCGCAACAGGTTCTTGGGCAGAGGACTCAATGGACGAGTTCAGCGATCTCGATTTGATTATTGCCGTGGAGCATGAGAGCTTTGCACAAGTGATGTCAGAGCGACAGACCATTGCTGCATCGCTGGGAGAGTTATTGGCGTCGTTTACGGGCGAGCATGTCGGTGAGCCACGAGTCTTGATCTGCCTTTATGACGCACCACTTCTGCATGTTGATCTCAAGTTTTTGTCCATTCATGATGTCCAAATGCGAGTCGATGAGCCAGTCGTTCTTTGGGAGCGCGACAATCGATTATCCCAGGCTTATGCTGCTAGCACTGGTAGGTATCCCTTGCCCAATGAACAGTGGATCGAGGATCGATTCTGGATATGGGTTCACTATGGAACTGGCAAGATTGCGCGGGGAGAATTGTTTGAAGCGCTAGACTTCATTTCCTATCTCCGGAGCACGGTTCTCGGTCCTTTAGGACTATTGCGAGCAGGATGCAAACCGAGCGGTGTTCGGAAGATTGAACAACTTGCACCACCCCTCGCTGAGACCCTTGAAAGCACGATCGCGTTGCACGATCGGGAAAGTTGTTATCTGGCATTGGAACGGTGCATCGAAATTTATCGATCGCTCCGTTCAGCAGCAATTACCCATTATGCAGCGGCTGAGGAAGCAGCTGTTAAATATTTGAAGACGATGCGTGCACGTTAAGTCTAAAATTCTCACTAGCCCTGACTGGAGGTAATGATGCGGATCTTGTTATCCACGATCGGCTCACGGGGTGATGTCCAGCCGCTGGTAGCGGTCGCGTTAGCATTGCAAACCCTCGGTCAGGAGGTTCGCCTGTGCGTGCCACCCGACTTCCGCGACTGGATCGAGAGCTTAGGAATGCTCGTCACACCGATCGGACCCGAACTGCGCTCGACCGGGAAAGCTAACTCAACAGCTGCCCGACCCACACCCGAGCAGCGACGTCAGATGATGGAAGACACCGTTGCCACACAATTTGAAACGATCGCAGCGGCAGCCCAAGGTTGTGATGTCATCATGGGAGCAACCGCCCTCCAGATTGCCGCCCCCTCCATAGCAGAGAAAATGGGCATTTCGTACGTCTTCGCCGCCTACTGTCCGATTGTCCTGCCATCGCCCTACCATGCGCCACCTGTACTGGGCATGCTGGGAGATACACCAATACCCACAAAAACTAATTACCGCGACCTCTGGGTTCAGGATGCTCAACGCTGGAACGACCTGTGGGGTAGCCTGCTCAACTCGCATCGCACATCCCTCGGACTTGCTCCAGTCAGCGACGTGCGCCGCCATATCCTCACTGAACAGCCCTGGTTGGCAGCCGACCCAACCTTGGCACCTTGGCCCGACCCCGTAGACCAGTCCGTATTCCAGACGGGTGCCTGGATTCTACCGGATGAGCGTCCACTCTCCCCAGAACTGGAGGCGTTCCTCGACGTTGGCGAATCACCCGTCTACTTTGGCTTTGGCAGCATACGTGCACCAGAAGACCTTATACCAAATCAATTAATACCTGCTACAGATAGCGCGGACAGAATGTGTGGATAGCTCGATAACGAGGCAATCCATTCCGGTGTGAGGTAGCCTAAAACTTCTCGAACTGCTTCTCGGAGGCTATCCAACGTCTTGAACACTTCCCCTTTCAAATCCACCTTGATGTCTTGCCAAACCCGTTCAATCGGATTGAGTTCAGGACTATGCGGGGGTTGAAACAGCAGCACAACGTTGTCTGGCATCTCAAGCTCGGCAGTATGAGCCGGAGCATTGTCCACTTGAATGACGTTGAGATTTGTGGGAAACGCTTGAGATACGAGTTTGAGGAATTGCTCAAAACAAATCGCATCAAGATGCGAAAACTCATAGAAGAAACTGTCCCCAGTCTGGGGTTCGACAATGCCGTACAGGTAAAAGGCACTGCGCTGCCACTGTATCCTCTGAATCGGTTTCACCCCCGGAGCCGTAATCACTCGCCCCAACTCAGTTTTCAATCCCAAGCGGCTCTCATCCTGACACCAATAGCGAATCGGTAAGTCCGGGTGCGTCCATTGCAGCAAGCTCAACTGGGCGGCAAGTGTTTTTTAAAGAGCAAAACTTCCTGTTCATCCTGCTTCACGCTGACCGGACGAGGACGCTTCAATTTTGCACCCAAGCGATAGCGCACATGCAAATGCACGGTTCCATACCGTACAGCAAGTCCATGCTCTTGCTGGAGCCAGTCTTGAATCTCTCCGTAGCTCTTGAACCCTTCTCGGTTGGCTAATTTTGATTCCAGTGCCGAAGTGACTGCATCAGGGATGCTGCGCTTTCTACCTTGTCCGGTACGTCGAGCAATCAAATGTTCAAGCCCGCCGCTTTCATATTTCAGCATCCAGCGTTGCACAGTTGTACGATCCCGACCAACCCAGCGAGCCGCCTCAGTGATATCTTTCGCCTGCAAGCTTTTAAGGAGGTACAGCACCTGCAATCGCTCTTTTGCCATCGCACTCGTTTGCTGATGCATTAACGTTTTCAGGTATTCACTGCTTTCCTGAATCTCAATTTTGCTGACTCCAGCCATAAAACTTGTATTCAACTCGCCCACTCTATTTGTAGCAGTAATTTATGTATTTGGTATTAGTCAGGTGATGATCACATCAGCTCGTGCGATGATCGGACGGCGTGCGATCATCGCACGAGGTTGGGCGGACCTATCGCTGGTGGATAACGAACCCGATTGCTTGGTCATCGGTGAGGTCAACCAGCAGGCGCTGTTCAAACGGGTTGCCGCTGTTGTTCACCACGGTGGCGCAGGAACCACGACTATAGCCACGTTAGCCGGTGCCCCTCAAGTCGTTATTCCACAGATGTACGACTAGCACTACTGGGCACAGCGAATTCATAATCTCGGCATTGGCATCGCGCACGCGCCTAGCACACCGACCCCCGATTCGCTGACAATCGCCCTCTAACTCGCCCTCCAACCTGATGTGGTCGCCCGTGCCCAATCTATTGCTAACACTGTGCGGAGGGATAGTGTACATAGCGCTGCCCAGCGCTTGATGATCTGGACTACAGAATACACCTCCTAATATTTAAAGTCCCACAGGTTAATAACTCAGTTTCCTCTCCAAATCCCCAGCTGTCAGTGTGTAGTTCATTCCAATATTTCAAAGGTAAAGATGCAGTGGTATAACGAACCGCCACAGTGGCAGCCCCTCACAGATGGTCTTCACCTCACAACAGGTGTCCAAACCGATTTCTGGCGCAAGACCCACTACGGGTTTATTCGTGATAACGGTCATTTTTACTATCAAACGGTGAAAGGTGATTTCACAATAGAAGTAAAAATTACTGGAAACTACAAGGTGCTGTATGACCAGGCAGGGATCATGGTGCGGGAGAATGAAACGACCTGGCTCAAATGCGGCATTGAATTTGTAGAGGATGTCCAGAATGTGAGTGCTGTAGTGACGCGAGATTTTTCAGATTGGTCAGTGGTTCCGCTCCTGCAACCGCCACCATCCCTCTGGCTACGAGTGCAACGACAGGCAGAAGCGATCGAAATTCAATATTCCCTGAATGGTAAAGACTATCAAATGCTGCGCTTAGCTTACCTGACACGAACCGAAACCGTGCAAGTTGGCTTGATGGCAGCCTCACCTCAGGGAGACGGGTGCGAGATTCTGTTTGAGGACTTCAAGCTAGTTCTGCCGGGCTAAAGTTGCTGAGGTGATTGGTCAGAAAGGCTTGCCACTCCTGACGATAAGTGTTCTTCTCTGATTCAGGTAAAAAGCTTGCTTCTAGCGTGTTCAAGTTTAGCTGCCAAAGTTCGTTCCAGGAGAATCCTTGTTCAGCCAGCGTGAGATACTCATTCACCAAATTTGTTTTGAACATGGGAGGATCATCCGAGTTCAACGTGCAATATAACCCTGCATTCACTAGTTGCCGGATTGGATGAGGTTGAGCACGATCGACAATTCCTAAACAGTAATTGCTTTGAGGTGCGACCTCTAGTGGGATTTGTAGATCACGCAGTTCTTGTACCAATGCATTGTCCTCTAAACAGCGAACGCCGTGTCCAATCCGCTCCACCTTCAAATGTTCCAATGCACTCCAAACACTCTCGGCTCCTACCGCTTCCCCAGCATGGGCAACCACTCTCAACCCCTGGCGTCTTGCCTCTGCAAACGTTTCGGTAAACGCTTCAGGGGCATAACCTTTCTCCTGCCCAGCCAATCCTAAACCAACAACAATTCCCATGTCCTGCCCCTGCAAGGCGCATTCTAAAGTTTGTTGTTGCAGGTCAGGAATATGACGGACGATCGCCGCAATAAATCTCACTCGACTACCATATTTCGCTTCACCATTGGTTGCTCCAATGCTCAAAGCTGCAAGCAACTGGACATCTGTTAAACCATCAGAAGGCAAAGCAGTGCCAAAATGAACTTCGCTGTAGCGAATGTTTTGCTCAGCTTGCTGTTTCAGAAATTGCTCAACCAGAAAAACATAATCGTCTGGCGTTTGCACACATTGACGAGCAATGCGATAAACCTCGATAAAGTGAGTGAAATCTCGAAACTCATAAAACAATTTCCACTCTTCTAGAGAACCTGCTGGCAACGCCACCCGATTGCGCTGAGCGATTTGATAAATGGTTTCTGCATCCGCCGTGCCAATTAGATGAGTATGAATTTCAACCTTCGGCATTTCATACAGGAGTTTGGACATCTGGCTCACTTCACAATTTGCCCCCATAAGTTCCCTTATCAATACGCTCTAGAAACTGTTTGCCACAATCCTTACATAAATAGCATTGCTTGCTGTTACGATGCCTGTTCTTCGATAAGCGGAAAGACTAGAAATAAGGACATTTCACTACCTCCATTACCTTTTCACTGGTACTGACAGAGTTGAGACAGCTGCTAGAGGAATATCGTATCGGTCTCCCTGCCCAATACGAGAGGCTAAAACGATTTAATCAAGCATAATTACATAATTATTTGGGTAACGGAGTGGTGATCATAGTGTGGTTTTAGTCCCTCCTCAAGTTCCCATTCAAGAAATCACTGAATTTCTTCAGCAGATTGTTTCGATCCCATCAGTCGAATCAGAACGGGCGATTGCCACCTGTATTGCAGAAAAACTCACTGCTCTTGGATTTGAGCCACACTTGATCGGAGATCCGGAACATCCCTCCGTTATTTGTCATCATCAAGCGGCAACTACGACAAAAACAATCTGGCTACAATCACACCTTGATACTGCTCCTGTGGGCGATCGCTCTCAATGGCAACATGACCCATTTGCTGGAACGATTGTGGACGATCGCATTTATGGGCGAGGGGTAGCTGACTCAAAAGCAGCGATCGCCCTATTCATCTACCTTGCTAAGGCTCTGAAGGAATCGCCCCAGTTCAACGGCTCCCTATTCCTCGGATTCGACGCTCAGGAGGAATCGGGCAACTTTTCTGGAATTCGAGAGATTCTCCATCATGCTCCTAAAGCGGATGTTTGCATTTTGGGCTATCAGAGCTTTGATGAAATTGCGAACACCTTCGGTGAGCGAAGCTAACGGGGCACGGGGATGGCTGAGGCTCAAGCTAACCACCTACGGCAAAGCGGCTCATACAGGCAGTCGCTCCAAAAAGGGTAGAAATGCTGTTCATGCGCTGATACGTGCCTGCTCTGCTCTATTGGAACTTCAACTGGAGGGGCAAACCGAACTATTCTTTGAATTCGGTTCTACCTTCAACATTGCTCAGATTAACGGTGGTGAAGCGATCAACGTGGTGCCTGACAAAGCAAAAGCCTTCATTGACATTCGTTTACTGCCCTCTCAGCAAGCTCAAAGCATCGTACAAACCATTGAGGAAGAACTGCGGAATTTGCAGCGATCGCGTTCCGATTTTCAGTATGTGCTCGAAGTGCTCCAATCTGAACCTGCTTATCTGACTGATCCTCACCATCCGTTTGTTCAGATCTTGCAGAAAAATGCAGCGCAGTGCAGTGCAGTTTCAGGAAACGAGATTCAAGATCTTGCTTTAGTCGCCAATGGTGCAGGCAGTGTTGGTAACGTGATTAGTCGGTTGGGAATTCCCATCATTAATGCCTATGGTTGTGAAAGTGGTAATGTCCACGCTCCCAACGAGTGGCTCAATCTCAAGACCATAGAGCCAGTGTTTCAGTCTTACTGGGTTAGTTTGGTTCAGTTCTGCCTTGACGGTGAACATTGAAACAGCAACGCTCGGCCATCGCGATCGGGTGATTGTGTGGGTTATGGGCGATCGCCTGACTTTCCATAACCAGTCATTTCAAAACTCAGAGGAACCATATTTCCAGTCATTGTCAATCCCAACCACATGGGTTGTCGTGGGCAGATCCGTTGACCCGTAACGGCGCATCGCTGTTCTTGCTGGGCAACTGCCCTAAACGTCGCTCGAATATCTGATATGAAAAACTTTGAGGGGTAGGAGGGCAGTGTGAAGCCGTTTTCCTTTGGGGGTAATTGCCAACTCCCATCATGTCGTACCTCGTCTGGTCGCACCTGTTGTTCTACAAACCGCCAGAGCACATCTCGGATGAGGGTCTGATACCCCTGCTCTCCGGAGATTTCCCGCAATCGCTCCTTCAGTTCGGGTTCCAGTCGGATACTCGTCACCTGCATCAAACAGCTTCCAGCCCGACTATTTCAGATTGATATTTTGAGCGAGTGATCGGTCTGGCAAGCTGTTTGTCCGAAGTGCTACCTCGCTTCTGTGTATTCATAACTAACGCCCTAATTTCTCTAAAAGGGTGGACAATCTAATACTACAAATGTAGTATGTAGATATCCAAAATTGTAATACAAATACTACAGCCTTCCATGATACGTATCCTCACCACATTAGCCAGCGTCCATGTTCGACCCCAACATTGTTCGGGTAGAGCAGCGGCGCTGTTTGTGTTTGAGGGGACGTATTGGTTTAGCGGCGGTAAATCCGTCAGCGAAGGCATTGATAGCAACATTCCTTCGGAACGCTTCGCGAACGCCGGACGACTCAATCCGGATCAACTGACTAGCAGCGGGAGGTGCAGGGCAATCCTGACACCGACATAGGGAAAGCCATATCCACTTCCCCAACCCCCGCTCCTGGTACTCAGAAGCGGGGGTTATTTTTTGAGGAGAAAACCCATGCAGACCGAGCAACGACAGAAAATTCCAATACTCCAAAACCAGGTGGTGGTGTTCTCCAAGAACTACCTGCCCCTGGCGCGGATCAACCTTAAACGGGCAGTTGTCCTGCTGGTGACTGGGCAGGCAGAAACTCTGGAGTTCAGCAGCACCCAGCAATGGGAAGTCCGCTCTCCCAGTGTCGTACTACAAATCCCTGACCACATTCGTTTGACGAGCAGCAATCCAGAGCGGCACTGGAAAGTTCCTCCGGTGAATCGTCGGGAGGTCTTCCGCCGCGACAACCACACCTGTCAGTACTGCGGCAGCACCAAGCACCTGACGCTAGATCACGTTATTCCCCGCTCAAAAGGCGGAAGCCATACCTGGGACAACGTAGTGACTGCGTGCGCGAAGTGTAATTCAACGAAAAGCGATCGCCTCTTACATGAAACCGGAATGGTGGTGAGAACCAAACCCAAAGCACCGATGCACCCAGCGATCGCCTTTGCCGAGCAGTTCTGGAAAGACCAGCAGCCTATTGAACCCTGACCTCAAACCCAGAAAGGAGGCATGACGGATGTTGAAGCTGAACTACACCGATGTTGGGCTGTTTATGGAGCACACCATGACCAACCCCGAACTGTTGATTGCCCAGCGCGTGCTTCTGGCAATGCGGTTAGGGCGATCGCGACCTGTTGAACCCGGTCGAGCCTCCTTTCTGCTGCCTGCTGATATTCCTGAACTGAAAGTGCTGGAGATGGCACTACATCGGGAGTATGGCTCAGCAATCACCCTCATTGCTGTAGATGAGGAGTTTGTTGAAGTCGGACTGAGCGGAAGCTGGATTGCCGAGGACAAGGACGCTCACGAAGGGATGTTCTTAACCGTGATGAACGATCGCGCCGAATTCCTGATCCACAAGTTGTGGCAGACGAGCGAAGTCCACATTTCCTCTCTAGCGTAGTGGGGAAACCCAGTAGGAGAGGGCGATACGACCATTTCTTTTCCGATCGCCCTCCTACTTAAGAAAAAAAGTTGTAGTACGGGGTTGACAACTTGTAGCACGTTTGTAGTATAACTGTAGTATCAACACTACAACCTCTCACAAAGGCGCTGTAGTAAACCCTCCGAACCTTGAAAATTGCATAAATGCCACCTTTGGGGGTGTAGCTTAGTTTGGCTCAAAGCAGTCGCCTGTCGAGCGAAAGATCGCGGGTTCAAATCCCGCCATCCCCGCCTTGTAGCATCGTGGACGAATAGAGAAGTCGCCGTGCCTCTCAAGCATGGAGAAGCGGGTGCAACCCCCGTCGATGCTCCCAATGAGGATGTAACTCAGATGGACAGAGTGCTTGTTTCCGAGACAAGTGGTCACAGGTTCAATCCCTGTCATCCTCGCTCGTGGAAATTGGCATCACTTGCTCCGAAACCAACAAACGGACGGTTGCAGGATTGGGGTTCAATTCCCCACGTTTCCACCAAATCTCCAGGTCGCCAAGTGGGAAGGCGTTGGTCTGCAAAACTGACTATTCGTGGGTTCGATTCCCACCCTGGAGTCCAATCATTGCAGCGTAGCTTAATGGCAAAGCCCCAAGCTCATAACTTGGTCATTGCGGGTTCGACTCCCGCCGCTGTAACCAATGCACAGATGGTGTAACGGCAACATCGCGGTCTCCAAAACCGTTGTTCGAGGTTCAAATCCTCGTCTGTGCGTTGTCGTGCCCTAATCGAAGAAGCTTACATACTCGCCTAATGGTAAGGCAACTGTTCGTAAAACAGTCCATTGCAGGTTCAAGTCCTGTGTGTGAACAACAGCTTTTTCAACTTGCACGGCATACATGGTGCAGAAGCGAAGTGGTCGAGCGGCACGTCTTTCAAGCGTGTGATTAACGGGTTCAAGTCCCGTCTGCACTGCCAAGTTCAACATAGGTCGGCTCGCCTATTGGTGTGGGCAACGGTCTGTAAAACCGCCGCGATCGCGTTGCTGGTTCAAGTCCAGCCCGACCTACCAAATCTATGGAGAGTAAATCGATCAGGCGATCGGCGCTGTTTG
>ERZ1066135.88-NODE-88-length-89534-cov-11.902648_pt1 | contig 89534 bp, 79 predicted proteins | sample MGYA00382782_ERZ1066135 | MGnify/ENA primary metagenome ERZ1066135 (study PRJEB33369, sample SAMEA5778365) | biofilm metagenome | biome: Industrial cooling water; feature: Water cooling tower basin; material: Biofilm | place: United Arab Emirates | collected... | reverse complement strand
CACACAGAGATATGAAGAGAACACAGAGTTATTGCTTACAAACCATCAATAACACTGCTCATCTCTCTACTCCACGTTGCATTCCATTCTATTTCCGTTTCTTTGCGCCATGCAAGATGTATTGAATGGCAAGCTGCTCATTATTACTGCTCCTTCAGGTGCAGGTAAAACATCTATTACCAAATATTTAATGCAGCGGTTTCCGCAACTTGCTTTTTCTGTATCAGCTGCTACACGTGCTGCCCGTGCACATGAAAAAGACGGTGTGGATTATTATTTTATGAGTACCGATACGTTTCAGCAAAAAATTCAAAACAATGAATTTGTGGAATGGGAAATGGTGTATGAGGGAAAATATTACGGCACATTAAAAACAGAAATACAACGCATCTGGCAAAACAATCAGGTACCGGTACTTGATATTGATGTAAAAGGCGCCATTCATGTACAACAGCAATATCCTGAAAAAACGCTTTCCTTATTTATACAACCACCATCAATTGAAGAATTAAAAAAACGGCTCATAGGTCGGGGCACTGAAACAGAAGAGTCCCTGCAGGCACGTATTAACAAAGCAGCATATGAAATATCATTTGCCCATTCGTTTCATGAAATTATTGTAAATGATGAACTTTCCGGAGCCTGTGCTGCCGCTGAAGCTATTGTACGTAAGTTCATTACTGCGTAATGCAAGTTGGCAGTTCATTGCAAAACCTTTAGCTTTATTTGTATGAATTGGTTTTTATTTGGCGGTATTGCATTCTGTTTGTTGCTTATCGGTTTTTTTACCGGGCTTGAAACAGCATTTGCAAGCATGAACCGTTTTAGTGTGGAGCTTAAAAAGAAACAGGGCTTGAGCAGCGGGCGCATCCTAAGCGCTTTTGCAGAGCAGCCGGGCCGTTTTATAGGTGCTACTCTCGTGGGCTTAACCATTGCACTTGTTGTATATGGCCTGCTGGTGCATGGTATTATTGAATCGCTCTGGAAAAAACTGCCATATGATCTTCAAAATAAATACATCCGTTTATTTTTAGAGCTCATTATCACCACACTGATTGTACTGTTTGTACGGTTTACGTTTACGGCTTTCTTCAGAGCCCGGAGCAACAGTGTGCTCAGCTTTTTTGCACGGAGCATCAGCTTTTTTTATGGTTTGTTTGCACCCACAGCTGCGGTTTTTGTAAACATCAGTGAATGGATCCTGAAATACCTGTTTGATGTTCGGATAAATAACCGAAAAGAAGCCATTAACCGTATGGACCTCGAGCACTTTATTCAACAAAGCCGTGATGCTGATGAAGACAGCCAGGAACTAAATACGGAATTGTTTGAAAATGCACTCAGCCTTTCTGGGGTAAAAGTGCGTGAATGTTTAATTCCCCGAAAAGAAATTACGGGTATTGAAGCCTCCGCCTCCATTACTGAACTTAAACAAAAATTCAGCGATACAAAACTGAGCCGACTTGTGGTATATGAAGGAACAATTGATACCATTACCGGCTATGTACATCAATTGGATTTGTTTCGTAAACCCGCCGATATTAAATCAATGTTACATCCTATACCCGCTGTGCCTGAGAGTATGGGGGTTACAGATTTAATTAACCAGTTTACCAAAGAACGGAAAAGTATAGCATGGGTGGTAGATGAATTTGGCGGTACAAGCGGTATTGTAACTATGGAAGATTTGCTGGAAGAAATTTTTGGCGAAATACAGGATGAATATGACACGGAGGAATTTGTTGAAAAACAACTGGCAGAAGGTGAATATATCTTCAGCGGGCGCCTTGAACTCGACTACCTGTCTGAGAAATACAACCTGGAGTTTGAAGATGAAACAGAAAGCGAAACCCTCAGTGGTTATATTGTAGAGCATCATGAAACCATACCGCTGGCTAAAGAACGGATTATTATTGACCGATACGAATTTGATATTCTTACTGTAAACGATACCCGTATAGAAACCGTAAAAATGAAAGTGCTGCATTAAACCCTTTCCTTTTTTTAAATCAGTTATTTTTGCAGCCGTGGCAGAAACAAGTTCAAAAACGTCCTCCTTATTCAAACGCATCCGTGGCCGCTCAGCACAGGAAGAAGCGGAGATGAGTTTTATTGATCACCTTGAAGAGTTACGATGGCATATTATTCGCTCAGTCATCGCTATTCTCATTGGCTCCATTATCGTTTTTATTAAAATTGATTTTGTAGTAGATAAGATTCTGATGGGGCCGGTACATTCTGATTTTATTACCTATCAATGGTTGTGCAATCTGGGCAAACAGCTGAATACTGATGAGCTCTGCCTTCAAAATTTTACGGTAAAGTTTATGAGTAATGCCATGACGGAGCAATTCCTCATGACGTTTACACTTGCATTTGCCTGTGGATTTATTCTGGCCTTTCCGTATGTGTTTTGGGAAATCTGGAAATTTGTGCGCCCTGCATTAAGTGAAAAAGAAAAAAGAGGCACCACCGGCGCCATTGCATGGGTATCTGTTTTGTTTTTCTTTGGTGTGGCATTTGGCTATTACATCCTCACACCGTTTATGGTTAATTTTTACAGCAACTATTCTTTAAGTCCGCTTATTGAATTCAAGCCCACCATCAGTGATTATTTTGAAAACCTGCTCTACCTCACGGTAGGTATTGGCTTATTATTTCAGCTACCGGTAGTGGTGATGCTGTTAACAAGAGTGGGCATTCTTACCCCGCAAACCTTAAAAGCCATTCGCAAGTATGCGTTTGTGGTAATACTTATTGCTGCAGCCATCATTACCCCTTCTACTGATCCATTTAGTTTAATGCTGGTAACCATGCCCCTTTACGGATTGTATGAGTTCAGCATTACCCTCAGCGCCCGTATTTATAAACGCCGGATGAAAGAAGAAGATAAAGAGTGGGAGTAGTTTGTAATTGATAATGTTATAATTTGTAGTTGATAATTATTTCAACCTATCAAGTACCTTTGAACCGTAATTATCTATTCCCCATTATCAAATTATAAATTAATATAACATGCTCCCCTTTAACATGCAGAAACCCGTTGCCATTGGATGCGATCATGCAGGGTTTGAATACAAAGAAGATTTGATTTCGTTTCTTGAAGGCAAAGGAATTGCTTTTAAAGATTTTGGCACTTACTCAACGGACAGTGTGGACTATCCTGATTTTGCACATCCTGTAGCCAGTGCTGTAGAACAGGGCGAAGCAGCTTTTGGAATTTTATTATGCGGCAGTGCCAATGGTGTTGCTATTACTGCCAATAAACACCAGGGCATACGTGCTGCTATTTGCTGGGGTGTGGAACTGGCCGACCTGGCACGCAAGCATAATGATGCCAATATCATTTGTATACCTGCCCGTTTTGTGCGTGAAGGTGATGCTGAAAAAATGGTGAATACATTTATGACCACACACTTTGAAGGTGGTCGTCATCAAAACAGAGTAAATAAGATTGCCTGTTAATCGTTTCGGTCGGCCCGCATTGAGCGGTCTGACCGAAATTATTATGCAAAACATCTTCGAATAGTTGCAAATCTGCACTTCATAAATTGTAATCATGCCTGCTATTATTTCTTCTATTGAGCTTTACAAACTTTCCATTCCGCTCAAGCAACCGTTTATTATTTCATTAGGTCCGCAGTATGATGCGGATAATGTAATTGTGGTGATTAAAACAAAAGAAGGTATTACAGGATGGGGCGAGTGCAGTCCGTACATGAGCATTAACGGTGAGAGTATGGATACCTGCTTTATAGTAGGTCAATATCTGGCAAAGGCGCTCAAAGGAAAAGATGCAACAGACATTGAAGCGTGCACCCGGGCAATGGATGCCGTCATCACCCGCAATGAAAATATCAAGAGCGCCTTTGATATGGCCTTGTATGATATTGCTGCGCAAGATGCAGGCTTGCCTTTGTATCAATTTCTTGGCGGCACAAAAAACAAAATCATTTCAACTGATATGACAGTGGGACTGGGCAGTCCTGATAAAATGGCGAAGGAAGCACTGGAATACAAGGAAGCAGGATTTCCGTCTATAAAAGTAAAGCTGGGCACTACTACTGAAGCTGATGTTGCACGCATTGAGGCTATACGTACAGCTATAGGTGATGCACATCCGTTACGCATTGATGCGAATCAGGGCTGGAGTGTAGCTACAGCAATTGCTACTTTACAAGCAATAAGCAAGTACAATATTGAACATTGTGAAGAGCCCATTGCCCGATGGAATTTTATGGAGCTGCCGCAGGTGCGTGCACAAAGCCCCATTAAAATTATGGCTGATGAAAGTTGCTTTGATCATCATGATGCTGCGAATCTTGCACGAATCCATGCTGTTGATTACTTCAACATTAAGCTGGGCAAGAGCGGGGGTATTTTAAATGCGTTGAAGATTGTTGAAACAGCCAGGGCCCATCACATTAAATTACAGGTGGGGTGTTTTATGGAAAGCAGACTGGCCATTACTGCATTGGTGCATTTTGCATACAGCAGTGATTTGATTGTGCATTATGATTTGGATACACCGTTGTTGTTGAAAGAAGACCCTGTAGTTGGAGGAATGGTGTTTAAAGAAAACGGTGTTGTGGAGATTGATGAGTCAGTTGGTATTGGTGCAAAGATTGATGAGGGCTATTTGAAGAAAGGAGAAAAGGTGGTGGTATGAGAAAGTTCTTATGATATATGATTATGCAAAGAGGTGGTAGTGTTTATATCATGACGAATCCATTACGTACAGTTGTTTATACAGGTGTAACATCTGACTTACGCACAGAGTATTTGAGCATAGAACTCATTTTTATAAAGGCAGCTTTACGGATAAATATAATTGTACTATTTGTGTTTACTACTGTCATTATAGTTCCATTAATGAAGCTATTGCTTCTGAGAAACAAATCAAAAAGTGGAACAGAAAGAAAAAAGACGAGTTGATTACTGCTATGAATCCAAAATGGGAAGATTTGTGGAAAGAGATTGAAAAATGGTAGTTGTATCCAAGTGTATTGTTATTTTTAAACAAACGTATAAAATACAGTTCGTTTCATTTTCACGAGATTTCTCCTGCGTCGAAATGACGAGACTCCGATGACAAAGTCATTGAGCAATTGACACTACAGTGTTGCTTCATTTCAACTTATCCAGCAAGGCCTGTACATCTGCTATCTCATGGGAGCGAACCAAAATAATACCTTCTCTGTCAATTAAAATAAATGTTGGAAACTCTGTAATCACCAGCACATCCACCACCGCTGCGCCATTGGGCTGACGGTATTGCAAAAGTTGCGGCCAGTTAAGTTTGTATTTGCTTACTAACTCTTTTGCCTGCGGCACATCTTTCTTAAATTCATAAGGAAAACCATAAGTGAGCAGTTTGTTTTTATTGTTCTGTACAAACTGCTGTAGTCTTGGAAAAGATCGGATGCAGGAATCAGAACCCGTTTTCCAGAAGTGAAACAAGGTATATGCAGGTGAGTTGGCAAATTCAATATCCACCACTATGCCGGTCATCATATCCTGCCCGGCTAGTGAACGCAACTTGGACCCAACTGTAGGCACAAACATATCCTGTGCATAAGTTGTTGTTGTAAAAATCAGTGCTATTAAAAACATATAGTTCTTCATAAAACATTATTAAAAAAACATTATCAACCAAAAATGATTCAATTATCAATTAAGGATTGTCTTTCCACCTCCACAAATGTACACATGCATATGTACGGTAAGGCTTCCATTTCTCAGCAGCCTTATACATCTTTTCATACAACTCCTTTTTGGAATCATATTGCAGTTTGTACAGTTTGATCATGGCCTGCTGTATACCCAGGTCATCCACAGGTAATACATCTTCATGCTTTAGTGAAAACATCAGAATCATTTCTACTGTCCAGCGGCCAACGCCCTTTATTTGTGTGAGTTTGTCAATAACAGCTTCATCACTCATTTTATACAGCACAGCGTCTGTAAGTTGTTCTTCCAGAAAGAAGCGGCATACATTGTGTACATAATTTGTTTTGGCGTTACTCAGGCCAATGCTGCGCAATGTATCAAAAGGCGTATCTAAGATTTGCTGAGCTGTGGGCGTTTTCTTTCCATACAATGCAAGAAAGCGGTTGTAAATAACATCAGCTACTTTAGTACTCAGTTGCTGGCTCATAATACTGCTGCACAGTTGCAGGTAAATATTTTTACGCCGCTGGAGTATATGCGGCTCCTGTGCATCAATTACTTTTTTAAGCTTTCTGTCTTTGCTGAGATGGGGGATGTAATGACTCACAAAAGTGAAAGTACATAATTTATACTTCAGCCCATTGCTTAAACTCATGTACACGTTCCCTGCTCAGAATCACTTCTTCTGTTTTACTTCCGCTGCGGAGTAAAAGTTTAAGCCTGCTGTTTACATAAGGTTTTATTTGTGCAATGGATGTATAACGGGCAATTACCTGTCTGTTGAGCCGGAAAAACTCTTTGGGATTAAGCAAATCCTGAAGCTTTTCCAATGTGTAATCAACCACAAGTCGGTTACCTTCCTTATCTACCAAAAAAACAATTTTGTCATCTGCCTGAAAGTACTGCACATCATTACTTTCTACGAAAAACATTTTTTGACCGGCACGTGCCAGGAATCTGGATTTAAACGAAGCTTCATTAAACACATTCGACAAATTACGATAATTTACCGAAGCAGGTGTTTGTATTGTTTTTAATTTATCAAGTGCGGTACGGAGTGATTGTGCTGTTACAGGTTTAAGCAGGTAATCAATACTCATCAACCTGAAGGCATCCAACGCATATTGATTATACGCAGTAGTAAATATCACCGGCCTGTTATATTCCACTTTCTCAAAAATTTCAAAACAGAAACCATCAGCCAGTTGAATATCAAGAAACAACAAATCAGGTTGCGGATTTGACTGTAACCACTGTACACTTTCTTCAATAGACAGCAAATGTTTCACCACTTCCACTTTTGAATCTATCTGGTTCAGCAGATACACCAGCCGCTCAGCAGCGAGTTGTTCATCTTCAATGATTACTACCCTCATAGGAATTAATTTCAATTAATGGTAAAGCAACTTTAAACTCATTATCAGTACTGCTCACTTTTATTTGCTTGCCCGTAATGAGTTCATAACGTTGATTAATGTTATTTAAACCAATGTTGGAGGAGGGTTCTTTGGTTTTCTTAGGCTGCAGATTATTGGTGATTTCTATGGAATTGGTACCATTTGCCTTAATCTTTATTTCCAGCGGTTTTGATGTGGAAAGCACATTGTGCTTGATGGCATTTTCCACCAGCATCTGGAGTGCTACGGGCACTACATATGTATTTTTCCATCGATCATCTATTTCTGTTTTCAACTCCACACTCTGCGGAAAACGCTGTTGCAACAGGTAAACATATGGCTGTAAAAACTCAATTTCTTTCTGTAACTCAATTAACTCTTTATCCTGATTGCGCAGGATGTAATGATACACTTTTGAAAAGGCTTCTATAAATGAATTGGCCGCTTCTTTGTCTTTTAACACCAAAGACGACAAAACGTTGAGATTGTTGAAAAGAAAATGCGGATTAATTTGTGAACGGATGCTTTGCAACTGCGCCTGTGTATTCATACGCAGCAATTCTTCGGCCTCCAGTTGCTTGCTTTTGTATTTGCCCATAAAGTATACTACCGCATTCACCAGATGAAATAAAAGATTAATAAGCGATGTATAGGTAAGGGTAAGTTTTAACGGATTATCGAGGCTCATAGGTATATGAAGTACCCAATGTTCAAACGCCACTACAATCATACAGGTGAAAATGATGCTGCCCAGCAGACCACACACAAAAAAAAGCGCCAGTCTTCTGATAATATTTTTTTCACCCTCAAACCATTTTTCAAAAAAAGGCTGATTAATACGGCTCCACTCCCATGTTATGAGCGTAATGAGGATGATACTCAGGTAGGCCTGATACCACTCAATGGGCATCTGAAAATAATCGTATACCCTGCACACTGCCGTATTCACATACGTATAAGTGGCAAGCGCCAGTATAAACCAATAGCGGTATTTGTTTTGAAAAAACATGAAGTACATCATAACAAGGAAACCGGCCCCGTTGTTCTGAGGCCGGTTGTTTTTATCAGACATCTTTTAGGGAACCAAAACTTTTGTAATTACATGAACCACACCATTTCTTGCCATCACATTAGTGGCAGCAATGCCTGCAGGTACTTCATTAAACACTGTACCTGAACCATCAATAGTAATATTTGCTGTACCTACGCCTGCTACTGTTGCACTGCTTCCGTTTACCATACCCAAGGTGCCATTAACCAAATCGTTGGAAAAAGCCCGTGCAGCTACAACATGATGACGAAGTACTGTTCTGAGCGTGGCTACAGGAATATCATTGATTTGTCTGAACGGAAACCCTGCATTGGCAAACAAATCAGCAAAGGCCTGGTTAGTAGGCGCAAAAACGGTTAATGCATTAGTAGTTGATAGTACAGTTGCTATATCATCAGCACCAGTTGCGCCGGCACTGGCACGCAATACTGCTTTTACCAATGAATCGAGGCCGGTAGGTCCGCCTGTAACAGCCTGTGCTGTTTGTACAATATTCCCTGCCGGTGGAAACAAAACACGTCCAATACCATGAACAACACCATTAGTACCTGTAAGATTGGGTTGTGTTACCTGTATGCCGTTTATAAATACACCTGCATTACTTGCTCTTACAAATGTGGAATCGCCATTAGCCATTGTTACTTTAATAAGCTGACCATTACTGAGGCCTATTACCTGCGCAGCTGTTAATTGCTGTCCGTTAATAACATGGTATTGAAGAAGATTTACCAATGCTGCACCAGTGGGGGCCGTTACACCTGTAAAAGCTGTATTGTTGGGGGCAAATACTGTAAAAGGACCTGTTCCGTTTAAAAAATTAAGTACGGTAGTATTGCCGGTAACCAAACTGCCAAGTGTAGTATAGCCATTGTTGGCCACCACATTTACAACCGTATTGGGAGCGGGAGGAGGATCATCGTTCTTTTTACAGCTTACAACTGATGCAGAAACAGCAACCGTACATAACATAACGGCTGCATAGCGGAATAAGTTTGTTCTTTTCATAATTGTTTTTTGTTTGTTTAACAAGCTCAAATATCTTGCGCCATCAGGAGTAGAGTGAACTGTAATTGTAAAGGAGTGAACTGTAGAATGAGCATATTAAAAAAGCGGGGCATAGTACCCCGCTTTTTTTGTCTACTGTTTATTTTCTGTTATAAACTATAACTCATGCCACCGTCCTTTTCGTCTTTCAATTGAATGCCCATGGCAGCAAGCTCATTGCGTATTTTATCACTCATTACAAAATCTTTCTTGCTCTTGGCATCTTTTCGAATCTGTATGAGTAAGTCCATTACAGCCTTGAACTTATCATTTTCGGCACCACTTACTGCTTTTAGACCGAAAATATCTTCTACAAATAATTTTAGTTGCTGCTGCAAAGTTGTAAAGGTTGAACTGCTCAGTGCTTGGGCAGCAATATGCCTGTCTCTAATACCGTTGATAACCGGTACCAGCTCAAACATATTGGCCAATACTTTGGCTGTGTTTAAATCATCATTCATAAACTCAACAAACTCAGCTACTAACTGATTTACTTTTTTATCCAGCTCAGCATCTGCTGCCGGCTGAAGGCTATTGGCTGTCGGCTGTTTTTGCAACCATTCATAAGCTTCCCACAGTCTTTTCAATCCTTTTTCTGCTGCCTGTAATGCTTCGTTGCTGAAATCAAGCGTACTTCTGTATTGGGTTTGCAGAATAAAGAATCGAATGGTCATGGGGTGAAATGCTTTTTCCAGCAAGGGATGATTACCACTGAAGAGTTCCGTTAACTTGATCACATTGTTATAACTCTTGCCCATCTTTTTACCATTAATGGTAATCATGTTATTATGCATCCAGTATCGCACAGGTGCATGGCCATTGCAGATGGTGCTTTGTGCAATTTCACTTTCATGATGTGGAAACTGTAAATCCATACCACCACCATGTATATCAAACTGTGCACCTAAATATTTTGTAGCCATAGCCGAGCACTCAATGTGCCAGCCGGGGAAACCGATGCCCCATGGACTTTTCCAGCGCATGATGTGCTCCGGTGCCGCATTTTTCCATAATGCAAAATCAGCACGGTCACGTTTTTCTTCCTGGCCCTCCAACTCACGTGTGGTTTCTAAGAGATCATCCATGATGCGGCCGCTCAGTTTACCGTAATCATGACTGGCTGCATATTTTTTTACATCAAAGTAAACAGAGCCATTTTTTTCATACGCATAACCCTGCCTGATGATTTCTTCAATCATACCAATCTGTTCTACAATATGACCGGTAGCTGTGGGCTCAATACTTGGCGGAACAGTGTTGAACTGCGTCATAGCCCAATGAAAGAGATTAGTGTATTTCTGCACCAGCTCCATGGGCTCCAGTTTTTCCAATACTGCTTTCTTCGAAATTTTATCTTCTGCTTCACGGCCTTCTTCTTCAAAATGACCGGCATCTGTAATATTACGCACATAACGAACCTTATAACCAAGATGCGTTAAATAGCGATACAACACATCAAACGTAATATACGGCCTGGCATGACCGAGATGGCTTTCGCCACTAACAGTTGGTCCGCATACATACATGCCCACATGACCGGGTGTGATGGATTGAAATGTTTCTTTTTGACGGGTGAGCGAATTATAAACTTTTAACTGAGACATAAAGATGTGAATTGGAAATGAAGAAATGCTGTTGAAATAAGAGAACGTGTACCTGCATCAGCAGCAAATACAACAACAGCAGCAACAAGATGTAAAGAGGTTCTTCATAAAAACAAAGATAGGGTTTTGCTTAAAATGAAAGAGAAAAAATTGAATAAGCCTAATAGGGGCGTAGGTTCCAGACGTTATTTTGAAAACTTAAAAATAAGTTTCTGCATTTATAACATTTACAGTATTTGAAAGCTGCTAATTAACGGACGGTGATCGCTGGATGATAGTTGTAAAATTTTAAATTCCTGTGTAATCAGGAGCGGGGAATAAAACATAAAATCAATGCGAAGCGTTGGAGACAGCTTTGTAAACGTTCTGCCTATTCCGTTTCCTCTGGTTATAAATGCATCTTTCAATACATCATTGATGGTTTGGTAGGCATAGGAATTAGGAACATCATTAAAATCTCCGCAAAGTACAACAGGGTAAGGGCTTTTAAGTACCTCTTCCTTTACAGCATTAATCTGTACAGCCCGCTGTACATTGGAGTTACGCATTTTTTTAAGTATGTTTCTACCGTTTTTTTTAACCTCTTCAATTCCCTGGTTATCGATGGTTTCAATAAAATCATAATCATCTTTTGCAAAATGCATGCTTTGAAGGTGTACATTAAAAAAGCGAATGGTATCATTCCCCATTTTAATATCAGCCCAGATAAACGTATGATTATACTCCCGAAGTGATTGTACTTTTTTCCATTGAATGATGGGGTGATTTGAAAACAATGCCACACAAAATGCAAAATAGCGTTCATTCCGTTTACCCGCATTGGTGTGCACTCCAAAGCGGCGATCATTGCCTGCAATGGCATATTTATAGCCAAGCTGTTTTCGCACATTATCCAAACTCATGTGCGATGTGGTGTCAATAGAAAAAACCAATTCCTGCAAAGCAAGTACATCTGTTTTAAACCCCGCTGCCTGCTGCATCATTCCTTTATCAAGATTACCATCGTTTTCATAAAAATCAAACAGATGTACATTCCAGCTTGCAACTGAAAATGATTGATCACCCGCTGGATTTACTTTTTTACTAACGGCAAACAACGGATAAATAAATGGCCAGCACAGTACAATGGTTATAATGGGTATCAGAATAAATTTTCTTTTTGCAAAAAACCAAAACAATAAAAATCCCAACTGAATAAAAACAAGGAATGGAAAAACGAGAGCAAACAGGTTAACAAACCAGAAAAAAGACTGATTACTGTAAGGCAGCAGATACAAAAACAACATAGAAATACTTACCGCAATATTGCATAAAGCAATCAAATGCTTGGTAAACTTTCTTATGAATTGCTTCATATCCTTATTCGTTTTCGCTTGCCTTCCTTAAAATTTCTTTTTCTTCTGCAGTAAGTGAGTCATACCCACTGGCGCTTATTTTATCTAAAATAGCATCAACCCGGCGCTCATTTACTGTGGGTGCCTTTGAAAAAGGCGCTTTACCATTTGTGTTATAAAATACCTGCTGTTTTGGTACAGGCTTTAACTTTCGTTTAGAAGGATCAAATAAATGAGTTATCCAAAAATAAAACCGATGCATCCAGTTACCCGGTTCTTTTCCCGCTTTAATCTGATTCACATATAAAAATCCGGCAAGTGCGCCACCGAGTTGTGCCAGATGAAAAGGAAATCCAACGCTTGCCAGGCCTGCAAAATCAATCAACACATAAATTAAGGTTACAACCCATAAAGGAATGCCGCCAAGAATCATAGGAAACAAACGATAATCAGGTGCAGTAATCGTTGCAGCCAGAGCTATAGCCATTATGGCTGCCCCTGCGCCTAAAAAATTAAAATCAGTTATAGCTGCTTTGAATTGAGGAAACACATTGGCACTCACCACAAATAAAACAGCACCGGCCAATGCACCGTAAATATAAACCGGTACCACATGTTTATTACCTGTAAGATCCTGAAAAATATAACCAAACACCCAGAGAAAAATCATATTCCCAATCAACTCCCACACACTTATTTCGGTAATCATGTGCGTAAGCAGTACCCAGGGCCGTGTAATGAGTACATCAAGTTTTGCGGGCAAATGAAACCACTGCATGATTTGTGCCTGGAACTGAATGCTGCTGCTATCACTCAACACATAAACAATATCAATAAACTTAAAAATGATAAAAACAATTACGTTAACAATGATGAGTATGAGCAATGGATTGCCCGGGTCAACAAGTTGATTTGTAGCTCTCTTTTGTGATTGAGGATATGCCATTACTTTTGAGTTTATCAATAAAACGTTCGGCGGTTCTTTTTGTTCCAGTAAACCACTAATAAAAATCCGATAAGTGCACCACCCAAATGGGCAAAGTGTGCCACATTGCCCCCGCTGTTATTTACGCCCATCCATAGTTCAGCAGCAGCATATAAAATAACAAACCATTTAGCTTTAATGGGAAAAAAGAAATAAAGATAAATAAGGGTATTGGGAAAAAGATAGCCAAAAGCAGCAAGGCAACCAAAAACGGCTCCTGATGCCCCTACGGTAGGTGTATTTAAACTTACATCTGCAAAAACAGTTACAAAATTTTTTGCCCCTTCGATATATTCAATATTCTGGGGTTGATTGTCCCAATCAACCAACAACTGACGTATGAATTGCGGATCTTTAAATACCCTTAAAATTGAAGGATTACTTTTCAGGAATGCATTAAACTCACCGGGTGAAGGTCTGTTTAAAAAAGAAATAACTTCATTTTGAAGAAAATGATATTCAATACTCAATGTTGCAAGATGCATAAGGGCAGCACCCAGCCCGCACAGGATATAAAAGATCAGAAATCGTTTTGATCTCCACATATTTTCCAGCATGCTGCCAAACATCCACAATGCAAACATGTTAAAGAAAAAATGAAAAAAATTGCCATGCATAAACAAATGGGTAATGAGCTGATGCGGCATAAACAAACTGCTCTGTACATTATGCAGCGCAAACGTATTGATTATCCATTTGTCATAACCCCACATTTCACCGGTTGTTTGTGCCAGTAACACAATACCATTAATAATAATCAGGTTTTTTATAACCGGAGGCAACACTTCAAAACTTCCGGGCCGTATTTGCTGATAACTCACGTGTTCTGTTTTTAATGATGCGAATTTCGGTAGTTAGAGTCTTACCTTAAAAAGAAAATTCTTAAAATACAAAAGCTCCGGAAACAGGGCCTTGCAGTTAAACGTTTTTTATTAAGAATTGAGTGTTAATGCTGCTACATTTTCAATATGGTGTGTATGCGGAAACAGATCAACAGGCTGCAGCTGTTCTACCCTGTATTTTTCGTTGAGCAGTTGCAAATCTCTTGCCTGCGTAGCCACATTGCAGCTTACATATACTATTCTTGGCGCCTCAATTTCCAGCAGCTTCTTTACTAATTTTTCATGCATACCGGCACGTGGCGGATCAGTAATGAGCACATCAGGCCGGCCATGTGCCGCAAAAAAAGCATCATTACAAATATCAATCACATCGCCGGCAAAAAAAGAGGTATTGATTAAATGATTGAGCGCTGCATTTACTTTAGCATCCTCAATGGCTTCGGCCACGGTTTCTACACCTATAATTTTTTGAGCGCCTTTGCTGCAGAATATTCCAATGCTGCCGGTGCCACAATAAAGATCGTACAAGGTTTCTTTGCCTGTGAGCCTTGCAAAACTTCTGGTGATTTGATACAATTTTTCAGCTTGCTTTGTATTGGTCTGAAAAAATGACTTGGGACTGATTTTAAATACAAAGTCTTCGAGCTTCTCAGAAATGTATCCGCTGCCAAAATAGGTTTGCGGTGTGAGATCATAAATACTGTCATTCCATTTTGGATTGATGGTGAAAAGCAAGGTTGTAATTTCAGGAAAACTATGAATCAATGCATCAAACAATAATTTTCTGTTGGCCTCATCTTCATAACCCATCGTAATGTTCACCATCACTTCACCTGTGGTAGAAGTACGGATAATCATGGTACGCAGCCAACCCGTATGTTCTTTAATATTATAAAAGCTAAGCTGGTGGTCAATGGCAAACTGCCTCACAAAATTTCGGATGGCATTACTGGGCTCCGGCTGCAGATAGCAGGTATGAATATCAATAGCCTTATCAAATATTTTGGGTACATGAAAGCCTAATGCGCCCGGCTCCTGTTCAATTGTAATATCGTTTTTTGCGGAATCCCGGGTTCTTGTTGCGTGCTCATTATCCCGTTTCAGTAATTCTTCTCTTGTTAAATAGCGTTTATTGCTGAATGTAAACTCCAGTTTGTTACGGTAATATCTTGTTAGATCGGCCCCAACTATCGGTAACATTTCAGGCAATTCAATACGACCGATGCGTTTTAAATTTTGCTCTACCTCACGCTGTTTGTATTTAATCTGCTCAGCATAAGGCAGCATTTGCCATTTACAACCGCCACACAATCCAAAATGATCACAAAAAGGTTTTGTTCGCTGAGGTGAAAAACTGTGAAACTGCACAGCTTTACCTTCAGCCCAATCTTTTTTGCTTTTTCCAAGTTGTACATCTACCACATCGCCGGGTACAGCACCTTCAATAAACACCACTTTGCCATCAACCCGTGCAAGAGAGCGGCCTTCAGCAGCATAATCTTCCACCAGTACCTGCGGCAGAATACGAATTTGTTTTTTCTTTCTCACGGCGCAAAGGTAAATGAAACCATTATGCCATTTAAGCCGTCATTAAATAAGTAAATCATTAACAAAACCACCATTTTTTTGAATTAACTTAGCGGCGGAATATGAAAAAAGAATTTCTGTTTCTCCTTACCATTATCCTGTGTATCCAAGCTTACAGTCAGGGCTACACGATTGATGTTACTTATAAAAAAGTAACAGATGGATTTTTATACCTCGGTTATTACTTTGGCGATAAAAAATATGTGCAGGACTCAGCCGCCATACAACCAAACGGAACAGTTCTGTTTAAAGGTGAAAAACCCTTAACAGGTGGCTTGTATATTATTGTTGATGAAAACAAACAACGGTTTTTTGATGTGCTTATTGATAAAGAGCAATCATTTCAATTAATCATTGACAGTGTGGATTTTACCATCAAAAGTTTAACAGGCTCATTAGACAACAGTTACCTGGAAGCCTACAAAAAAGCAACAGCCGGTTTTTTTGGGAACTACAATCAATGGCAGCAGCAATTAGCAGCAGCAAAAACAAAACAGGACAGTGCTTCTATTCAGCAAAAAATGAATGCAGTGGCTAATCAATCATTGCAATGGCGGGATAGTTTTTCAACGGCTCAACCGCAAACCTATCTGGCCTTACTGTTTAAGCTCATGAAAGAACCGCAGTATAAAATAAACGGAAAAACAAAACAGGACACAGTAAACGCCTGGCAAAGTTATAAAACGGAGTACTGGGCTGATGTAGCTTTGAATGATGAACGCCTGCTGCGTACGCCCATGTTTGAACAACGGCTCAGCCGTTATTTTGAAGAAGTGGTTTATCGCCATCCAGATAGCATAAAAAAAGAAGTGGATCGGTTTGTTTTATACAGCCGCAGTAATACAACCATGTTCAGGTATTTCATCAACCGTTTTACCAATGAGTACATGAATCCAAAATACATGGGAATGGATGTCGTGTTTCTGCACATTTTTGAAAAATACTATCTTACCAATCAGGTTACATGGCTGGAAACAAAAGACAAAGACATGGTATTTAACAGAGCTTACAGCATTATGGGAAATATTGTGGGCGAGCCTGCTGTTGATTTGAATATGCTGGATATAACTGACAAAAAAGTAAATCTTTACAACATCAAAGCACCTTACACGTTAGTGGTGTTTTGGGATCCTGATTGTGGCCATTGCAGAGAAACGGTACCAGTAGTAGACAGCTTTTACAAAAACAACTGGCAAAAACGAGGGATGCAGATCGTAGGTATATTAGTTGATTCTGTACGCAGTGATAAAACCAAACTGCCCGAAGTAAAAAAGAATTGGGTAAAATTCATTAATGAGCATCAGCTTAACAGCTGGAGCCATTGGTATCAAAGTTTTGAGGCCAGAGAAGCTGAGCGTATTCAAAGCCTGCCTGGTTTCAGACAAAGCTATGATGTATATCAAACACCCACAATATATTTGCTTGATAAAGACAAACGGATTATAGCAAAAAAAATTACTGCCGAACAGGTAAATGATTTTTTAAAAAACCAGGAAAATAAAACCAACCATCCCTAATTGAATGTATATGAGAAACCTATTAACCGCATTTTTGATGTTTGCATGTTATACCGTTAATGCACAAACGCTTTTTACCTATGGTACAAACGCCGTAAGTAAGGAAGATTTTTGGCGGGCTTTTACAAAAAACAATTCAGGTGAAATTAACGAAAAAGCTGTGCGTGAATACCTTGACTTGTTTATACGTTTTAAATTAAAAGTAAAAGCTGCAAAAGATTTAAAGCTTGACACACTTGCAACAATTACCAGTGATGTAGCCGGCTTTCGTGCACAGTTAGTAGAGCAATATATGCAACAGCTAAGTAACAGTAAAGAACTGGTTACACAGGCCATTGAGAGAGCTAAAGAAGAACTGGAGGTGGTACATATCTTTATTGCTTATAATAATGATAGCTCATATGCACGTGCGCAAATTGAAAAAGCGTATAAAGACTTACAAGCAGGTGCAGACTTTGGAAAAACAGCTTTCACTTTCTCCAATAATGACTATGTGAAGTATAACAACGGATACATTGGTTATATCACAACCTTTTCGCTTCCGTACGAATTGGAAAACATCGTTTATGGTTTAAGCGTGGGTGCCTGGTCAAAACCTGCCGCAGGTGAAAAAGGGTTTCATATCTTCAAACTTATCAGCAGGCGTGCAACACTCGGTAAAATAAAAGCAGCACAAATTTTAATAGGAGTCAGCAAAGATGCAGACCCTGATGAACGTGCGGCAGCAAAAAAACTCATTGACTCAGTGTATACAATGCTCAATAACGGAATGAAGTTTGAAGAAGCAGCAAAAAACTACAGCACAGATAAATTTACGTTTGCAAGTGGGGGATTATTACCTGAGTTCACTTATACAGCTTACGATGCTGCGTTTTCAAAAGAAGTTTTTGGTTTGCAAAAGGACTACGACATTACAAAGCCCTTTCAAACTTCAATGGGCTGGCATATAGTACAGCGCATTTCAAAAACTACGGGTAATATTGATATAAATGATCCTTCCGCTTTTGAAGAATGGAATGCCAAAGTAAAAAATGACAGCCGCATCTACACAGCAGTAGCTCAAATGAAAGAACAACTTAAAAAAACCTGCGGCTATAAAGCTGTGCCGCATAATGAGCAGCAACTGTGGGTATTAACCGACACCATGCTTAAAGCAAAAAATTATGTTTCATTTTTTAATGCAAACCGTTTAAAACCATTATTTCTGCTAAAAGGTAAAACTATCACTATTACTGATTGGTTACAGTATGCAAAAAGCCAGCGCTCCATTATTCAGAGGAATGGAAAAAATGATTACAACAATCTGATGAAGCAATTTACTGATGAAACTGTGGAGCAGTATTATAAAGACCGTATGGAAAACATGAATGAAGAGTTTCAATACCAGGTAAAAGAATTTACTGAAGGCAGTTTACTGTTTGAAGTGATGGAGCGAAAAATATGGAGCAAAGCGCCGGCAGACAGTGTTGGTTTAATGACTTACTACAACAGCAATAAAAACAAATACAAATGGCTGCCCAGTGCCGGTGCCATTATTTACAATTGCTCAGATACTGCTGTAGCAAATGAAGTAATTCAAATGATGCAGCAAAACCCTACCAAGCGTTGGAAAGAAGTGATGGATCTAATGGGCGGAAAAGCATTGGCTGACAGCGGACGTTTTGAATATGCACAACTGCCCATTCAAACAACAGATGATATTAAGCCCGGCTCATTTACACCCGTAATTACCAATCCTAACGATGGCTCTGCTTCATTCTGCTATATCATCAAAACTTTTGTGGGCAATGATCAACGCAGCTTTGATGAAGCAAAAGGTTTGGTGATTAACGATTATCAGCTGCTGCTGGAAGAACAATGGATTAACCAGCTAAAAAAGAAATATCCCATAAAGGTGAATGAACCGGTTGTCAAGAGTTTAAAATAAAAAAGAAAAGAGGCGGATGATTTCCGCCTCTTCTTTATTATTCTCTGTACAATTAATATTCAGGAAGTCTTGGTTTTGTACCGAATACCCCATCAATCTTATTCATTATCTCTTCATTCAGTAATGGTAATACCTCCAATGCCTTTAAGTTTTCAAACAATTGCTCCTTTTTTGTAGCACCAAGTATAGCTGTTGATACATTTGGATTTTTAATACACCATGCTATGCTCAAGGCAGCCATACTTACGCCCAGTTCATCTGCAATTTTTTGATAAGCCCGCACTCTGTTGAGTTTCTCTTCAACAAATGTTTTGTCTTTTAACCATTCAAAACCGGGAATTGCCAAACGGGTGCCCTCCGGTATGCCATCATTGTATTTGCCTGTAAGCAATCCGCTGGCTAATGGACTCCAGATGGTTGTACCAAGACCCACGTTTTTAAATACTTCCAGGTATTCATTTTCCATTTTATGGCGGTTGAAAATATTATACTCCGGCTGCTCCATGGTGGGGCCAATTAAACGATAAGCCTGTGCCACACGATGTGCTTCCATAAGTTCAACACCACTCCACTCACTGGTACCCCAGTATAAAATTTTTCCCTGCTGTATGAGAGTGTTCATGGTTAACACCACTTCTTCAATAGGCGTATTCTTATCCGGACGGTGACAATAATACAAATCCAGATAATTAACCTGCAGGCGTTGCAAAGCTTCATGGCAGGCCTCGGTTAAATGTTTTCTGCTCAAGCCCGTTTGATTGGGTTTGTTATCTTTTCCTCTCCATCCAAAAAATGCTTTTGAAGAAACAGTGTACGATGTACGATCCCAGTTTTTCTTTTTCAACACACGCCCCATCATTTCTTCACTCTTACCAAGTGCATACACTTCAGCGTTATCAAAAAAATTAACACCGTTGTCATAAGCAATGCCCATCAGTTCATCTGCAATGCTGTCATCAATCTGCTTGTGAAAGCTTACCCAGCTTCCAAACGAAAGAACGCTGAGTTGCAGGCCGCTGCGGCCGAGTCTTCTGTATTCCATATTTAATCTATTGTTTTGAATGATCTGTTGACGAAGTTAATAAAGTTGACAAAGGAACCAGCGGGTATCAATTGAAAACTAAACTTTAATTCCCTGCAAATTTTGAATCGCCCACCAGCAATACTCCTTTTACTGAGTCAATTTTAAAATTGCGGAGTTGCTCATCACTTTCAAAGCCTTTTCCAAAAATGGTTTTTGTTTTTTGACGTATTTCAACATCGGAGTTTGAAAAAAGTTTATGCAGGTTTTGCTCCCAGAATAGTTCTTTTGTTTTAAGTGTATCGCCATTAATACGGATCACCACTACACTATCCTGCAGGATGACACGGCTTTGCTGCTCATAATAATAACCGGATTTTGCATCCAGATAACTTTCTATCTGCAAACTGTCATTGTAAAAATCAACATGCAATGTGCGGGGAAATTCTACACGGGGTACACTGTCATAATACCGGAGCATATAAGGTGCAGTGAGCTTTGCTTTTACTATACCCGCCTGACTGAGGTAGCTCTCTACTTTATACACTTCATCCACTGATAATTTTTTACGCTGTAAGTCTTCAATGACTTTCATATCATTTTCGCAGGCGCCCAGCAACACAGTTATTACGCCCGTTACCAATAACAGGTGGAGCGTAGTTTTAATCATACTTGCGTTTGATGAACCAAATATCAGAAAGTGAAAAGCCAAGTGAAAGGCGGAAATAATTTTCACGCAAAACAGCCGTTCTGTTTGCACGCTGCCCAAACTCTACCGCTACATTTACTATATGACTGCGGTATAATTTTTCCAGCAAGCCGTACTGCGTAACGGGCAAGCCTATACCAAGCGTAACACCATAGCTGTTAATATTGGTGTTATTAATTAAAAATGGCTCACGTGTAAAATTAAATCCGGCTCTGTAGATAGCACGTGTCCAGTAAGATTTACGTTGCTGTTGTTGTGCAGTGGGTAATATGGGAAGTAACTGCACACCTACTTTTGCCTGCCATGAATTTTGCAATGCATCACTTGTGCCAAAGTAGCGATAATTACCCCAGTTATAACGTACATAATCTGCAAGAATCATCAGCTTGCCCTTATCCTGAAAATCATACATCACACCAGCACCATAATAAGATGGATATTGAATAGCACCTTTTACATTTCTCCGTTCAGATACACTGTCAATTCTTGAAGTTATACCGCCATCGCCGGCAATAATAAAACTTTCGTATACTTCGTCTGTTGTAACCCGCATGGATGTTTGCATACTTCCATAGGCACCAAAAGTGATGGAGCTTTTGCTGTTAACTTTTACACGCTGCTGTACGCCCAATTCCAAAAATGCGCTCCCAAAATTGTTGCGCACTTCTTTTTTACCCGGTGTATATCTGTTAGGCACTGAATCGTTGATGAGTGAAACTTTTGTAGAATAATCTTTTGAACCAAAGCGATAACCGCCGTTAATACCTACGCTAAAATTTTTATAACCAACGGCCGTACCTGCAAAAGCCTGATAAGTGCCGCCATTACCTTCATATTGTGTTATCAAACTATCAGCACCAAAACTGGATATGTTTGAGATATTGTAACTCACTTTTGTAATTGGTCTTAAACCAAAAGCAAGTCCCCAGTTGATTTTAGATGTTTGCGGGCGAATTTGAAAACCTGCAGCCAGATAGGGAATGATGGCATTAGATGAAGTATAACTGGCACCCTGATTGTTTCTTAACGTACGGTTATTGATATCAAGACCAATATCAAAAATTGCTTTTTGCGGACCAAAAAGGGTGTAAGAAGCCGGGTTTATAAAATTGATGGTTTGCATATCGCCATAAGCTGCTGCGGCCCCACCCATGGCTCGGTTTACAATGTTACTGCCGGGGATGGCATCGCCCAAACCATAACGGCTCCACGGGCTGTTATCCTGAGCTAAGGTATTGAAAGTGAATACTGTAAGCAGAATTAAACTACCAATTACACGACTACCTGTTGTACACGCTGATTGCATAAAGACCTTTAAATATTAGTTGAGGGTCTGCAAATATCTGGTTTTTGAGCAATGGGGCAAAATGAGGAGTATCGCCCCCGGTTAATTGCACGTTAAAGTTCCCATACTTTTCACGGTAGGCATCTATGATGCCATCTATTTCTTTGGCCATACCCCATGCTGCACCGCTCAGCAAATTGGTTTTGGTATCGTACCCAATCAATGGAAAATTCCATTCCATATTTACCAACGGAAGTTTAGCGGTGAGGGCATGCATGCTGTGCAAACGCATTTGCAACCCGGGCGAAATACTGCCCCCCAGAAATTCATTTTTAACATTGATAAAATTATAGGTGATGCAGGTACCCAGTGCAATTGCAAGATTATTACTGTTTGGAAATAAATAGGTAGCTGCTGCACAAAGGGCCAATCTGTCTGCACCTATTGTTTCCGGCTTACCTACGGGTGTGGTAAACGGAAGTTTTGTATGATGACTGAGTTTGTGAAAATTTGTATGCTCCTTCAACACATCTTCAACAATTGGTTGATGATTCACAACAGACGAAAGTATGGTATGTGTAGGTTTGAACTGCTGCATCAGCTCCCTGATGGTAGCAGGCTCATCATTCACCAATACAACAATTTCCTGCAACTGATCTTCATGAAAAACTGCTGCTTTGTAACGTGTATTACCAAAATCAAAACAAATAGTGGTGGACATGTGTGCAAGTTAACTGATTACTCTTCAAACTGAAACCCGCTCAAATTTTTAAAGTGTCCGTTGAGCTTTACTTTTTCTTTTAATGCTTCCATTTCAGATAACAGGGGCACTACTTTGCTAAGATGACGTTTGAGGTATTCCTGCCGTTGTGATTCTCTGAACAATCCGAGCAACTCATATTCTTCCGGCAGGTTTAATCCCATATGATGGGCCACATCAAAGGATTTTAATTCATCATCCGGTTTTTTAAAATCCTTTGTTACTTCAAGCAGTTTGTGTAATTGCTTGATGCCACTTACTACTTTTTGCATTAGCACTGTGCTGCCATCGTTTAAATCATCGGGATAAGAAACGATTGCACCGCTGTAGAGTTTATCCGGTATTTGCTTAATTAGCTCCAGCATACGAAACACCTTTATACCACGTGTACTGATGTCCATCTTGCCATCTTCGTACACTTTTTTAATTTCAGTAATCTCAACCACAGTACCCAGCTCCTGCACTTTGTTTTCAATAACAGCAGGTATGCCAAACGCTTTTTGATCTTTATAACACTCCTGTATCAATTGCCTGTATCGTGGTTCAAAAATGTGGAGGTTTAACTGTTCACCCGGAAACACTACGATAGACAGCGGAAATATGGGAATAAAGTTGGTCATTGTTTACCTGATTGCAATTGATTAAGTGTATGATATTTTAAGTACGTGTACCATGCATTCATTTTTGCTATCTGCCATCCGGCTATACCATCTAAAAAACCAAGCTTCAGTAAATAATTTTTTATAAAACTGAAAGCTGATGATGTGTATGGTTTATACCACCCGCCTTTTTTGCCCTGTTCAAAATATTTTTCTCCTCCTTTAATGCCGTAGGCTTTCATTTTTTCTTCAAACTCCTGCATGTTACGCATGGTCTTATGATGAATAAAGCCCGGAAGATGCGTTATGATAAACGAATCATCCACTAAAAGTTGTTCATGCACCGGTGCTTCATTCCACTTTACCGCAGTGCGGTTAAACAGACGTATGTGTTCATCCTTTCCCCACTCGCCGTATTTAATCCATTGCTCACCCAAAAATGTTTTGAACTGTACATTAAACAGTTCTTTACTGTTGTTTAATGGTAATTGCAACAAGATCTGTTGCAGTTGTGCATCAGGAATTTCATCTGCATCCAATTGCAATATCCAATCATACCTGGCATATTGATTAGCTTTGTTTTTTGTGCGACCAAAACCCATCCATGCTTCCTGCACCACTCTTGCACCACAGTGCTGAGCTATGGCCATGGTATCATCAGTACTGCCGGTATCACAAACCACTATATCATCTGTAATATTTTTTGCAGCAGCAATTGTTTGCGGCAATATATGCGCTTCATTCTTCACAATCATAACTACGGATAGAGCCTGCATGCAATTTGAGTTTTCAAAAAATAAAGATACCATCAAAGGCCATTCAAAAAACAAACTGTGTTTGCTACTTTGCTTCTTATTTTCAATTAGGTTTGCTGTATGTGGAAGCAACTGCTTAGTGACATACAAAACGGTTCGCAAAAAAGTTTGGCACGCTGCATCAGTCTTATTGAAAATGAAGTAAGCGGCTATGAAGAACTGTTACAGTCCATGCCCGCATCATCAGTACCATTGATTGGAATTACGGGTCCGCCGGGTGCCGGCAAGAGTACCCTGGTTGATGCACTCATTGAAGTACTGGTTACAAACGGTAAACTAGTAGCAGTGCTTTGTGTGGACCCATCATCACCGTTTAATTTAGGTGCTTTGCTGGGCGATCGTATCCGTATGAGTAACTGGTACAATCATCCGCATGTGTTTATACGTTCACTGGCTACACGTGGTTCGCTGGGTGGATTGCATCCTAAAATAATGGAGATAGCTGATGTGTGCAGGCAAGCTCCCTTTGATTATGTATTGATAGAAACGGTAGGCGTGGGACAAAGTGAAATTGAAATTACCGGACTGGCCGATGTTACTGTTGTTGTGCTTGTACCTGAAGCCGGCGATGAGGTACAAACGATGAAAGCAGGATTAATGGAGATAGCTGATGTGTTTGTGGTAAACAAAGCAGACAGGCCGGAAGCTGATTTATTTGTACGTAATCTCCGGTTAATGCTGGCCCCATCTTTCAAAGAAGAACGTTTTGAAATTGCCATTGTAAAAACAACTGCTACTGAAAAGAAAGGTATTGAAGAACTATGGAAAGCCATTGATACCTTTTTAAAAAGCGGACATTATAATACACGAAAAAGCTGGTTGCTGACAGAAAAAGCATGGCAGTTAATACAGAAAAAAAGAATGCAGGAAGTGAGTAAGGTAGAATTAAAAAAAGCAATTGAAACACTTTCAGCAAAAGATAACTTTAATATATATGAATTTGTTGCTGATAGGTAATTATTTCCTGTAACTAACATGAGCAAAGAAATAAAGAATGACAATTTTATAAGTATTCCCCAAACATGGGACAACATAGATATGTATGTGATCCGTACATGTATATGGAATGCTTTGCAAGCCTGCGCACCAAAATTCAGCGGGCATTTATTAGATGTGGGCTGTGGTAAAAAACCCTACAAAAATTACCTGCTCAGTAATCAGTATATTTTTCAATATACCGGAATTGATATAGAAACCGCCATTATTTATGAAGAAGCAGTAAAACCCGAACTTATATGGAATGGTATTACCATGCCGGTTGCTGACAACAGTTTTGATACTGTTATGGCAACAGAAGTACTGGAGCACTGCTCCGGGCCCCATATTACCATTAATGAAATTAACCGTGTTTTAAAACCCGGTGGCCTGTTCTTTTTTACCGTTCCTTTTTTATGGAACCTTCATGAGGTACCCCATGATGAATTTCGTTACACGCCTTTCGCCTTAAAGCGAATCTTAAACGAATGCGGTATGGAAGAAATTGAGCTGTATGCACATGGCGGCTGGAATACTTCGCTGGCACAAATGATTGGTATGTGGGTTGTGGCAGCCAAGAGAGGAAACAAACGAAAAAGATGGGCTAAACTTCTTAACCCTCTTATGAAACAACTCATCAGAAATGATCCTCAGAAAATGACATCAGAGTTTACAGATGGATTAATGATAAACGGATTATATGGTATGGCAAGGAAGAAGAAATAGGGTTCAAAAAATGGATTTATTTAAATAACCACTTCCAGAACTTTTGCTTTTTAACCGGTATCCTATGAGCATACGGATATGCAATTTGTTTATACTGTTTATATCCTTCTTTAAAAACAGCTTCCCTGTACACATCATAAATATTTTTCAGTACGGGTACATTAGTAAAACTCAGCATGGGGTGTTCAAAATCAACCATATTATCAGGCAACTCAGGATTGTAACGGGAAAAATGATAAAAAATCAATGGTTCGCCGTTTACAAAATAATTACCGTTTTCTTCTGTAACCGTTCTTTCAATTAAATTCCAGAAACCGGTGTTATATCCGGGTTTTTTATTGATGTACACATCATCAAAAAATGAATGAATGGTGCTTAACCATAACTGGTCTGTAAAAATGTGTTTATCGGGCAACGCATACGAAAAATGTTCCAGAAGCATAGCCCACCAGTTTAAAAAAAGGAAGGTTTCCTCTTTACGGAGCAATTCAAAGTAACCGGCATTATACACACCGTAGCGTAACAGTTCTGTAGTGCTGAAGTTATCAAGACCCGGAAGATAGTTTACAAATTGTGTGCGGTGAGGTGTAATGGTTATAGCAGCGTTACTCTGCTGTTCTACTGTTCCGAAAACATGAATATCACCATCAAAATAAATCAACCGATTAATAGAAGAATGAAGCTTGAAAAGATGCAGGGCAAAATAAGGTTTTAGTGCACAACTGAGTTCAAAAGGCTGATAGCGCTGCAGCATACTATCAATTCTACTGTCCTGCAACTCATTTAGAAAAAGAAACCGGTAACCTTCCTCAGCAGGAAGGTGTTGCTGCTCTCCAATAACACAAATAATAAAACTGCAGCTTTCATTGTTTTTTAAGAAAGAACGTTGCAAAGCTTTTGCATGTGCCAGGTAATTGGGAGTAATAATTGTGTAAGCCGTGGTTTGCTGAGTAAGCATAATCGTAGAGGATTAATGTAACTGTTGAATGATGTTTTCAAAACTTCTGCCCCATACATCCCAGTTCAATTCTTCATCAAAACGTTTACGGCTACTTTGTCTGAGTGCTTTCATTCTTTGAGTATTGGCATAAAGTTTCAAAATTTCATCAGCATATAAATAACCATCGGCTTCAGGCGGAAGTAATAAACCGTTTACATGATCCTGCACATAGGTTGGCACTCCCCCTGTTTGTGTGCTGATGGATGGTATGCCATATGCCGATGCTTCACAGAATACCACGCCTGCCGCTTCCGCTCTTGTTGGCAGCAGTAAAAAATCGGTTTCTAAAAACAGTTTGTGCAACCGCTCTTTGTCTTTGGCATTATTCTTATCAAGAAACGGAATTACATTCAATCCTTTTTCCTGTGTATTTACAGGAGGTGTACATCCAATGATATGGAGTGTTGCTTCAATTCGTTTTTGTTTAAGCTGATGGAAAGTTTGCAAAGCAATTTCTCCACCTTTACGTTTCCATTCCACACCCAGGAATAAAAGATTGCAGTTGTTGCGGTTAAAATCAATTGCTGCTGCGTCAGGTATAGCATCAAGATTGGCACCAAAGGGAGCAACGGTGATTTTGGCTTCATCAATTCCATAATCATTTATTACAGACTGTTTGCACCATTCACTAGCAAGTAAACAATGTGTTGCTTTTTCAAATGCCTTTTTATCCAGTTCTATTCCCTGTTTAATATTTGAAGGAGCAATATTTTCCCATGTATCATAATAACCCTGTATTTGCTGAAAAGTAGCATCAGTCATAAATACTATGGGCAAAGAGGCATCCAAATAAGCAATAAGCTGAGGTGCAGCTGGCACAAACAATACATCCACTTTGTTTTTAATTAAAGCCTTTTGTAATTGTTTGCTGTAATGTGTTGCATAAGGTTTTAAAAATTCCACCGCAGTATTTTTGTTAAAAAACCACCTGTTGGGATTTTTGTAGAAGTTGATGAGATAATTTTTTAAGCCGGAAGGATATGGAAAATGAAAAATTTCAACATTGCCGTAATGCTGTAATTGCCTGAAAGAATAGTAATAGGTACCACTCCATGATTTTTTATCTAACGGACTCCATCTGCCTGCAAAACCTATTTTCATTTGTTGTTACAATAAAATTTTTCTTGCTGCTAAATTATAGGTGGTATCAATTGTTTGAATACCCTCCACAGTAAGTTTGGAAAGATAATCATTCCATGAAAATGACTCCCATATATGATGAAGGTACGATTCAGGAAACGGAGTTACAGTTTCAAACATGGAACGTAATCCTTCCTGTGTATATAACGGGTAATGAAAACACCGGTGCCCGGCAATGGTTATGAGGTGCGGATGTTCTGCTGCCAGTTTTCCGGGTATAAAAGAAGAGTGTTCATTCCAGAATTTATCTCTACCTGCAGAACGAAAAGTTTTATAACTATTCATCCAGAGTTTCAGGAAGTCACTTTTTTTTTCTGCCAGTATTACTCCGTTGCATAAAACGCTTTCTTCTTGATATGGTTTTACCAATCCTAATGCTTTCCTGAAATTGTATTTTATTTCCTGACGTTTGTTTTTAGGAACATACGGTGCTTTAAGCTCTAAGCCCATCACCATGGATTTTGAATAAAAATCAGATAATGGTTTTACAGAAATGGTATCAAGGTCCAGATAAATGCCGCCGGTTTCGTACAAAGCCTGCAGGCGAACAACATCTGCCTGGTGTGCAGGATGTATAATGCGCCGGCCCATAAAGTTTACAGGCGCTTCCATTTTGTGGAGTGTAAGTACAGGTTTTATCCGCTCCCACCATGCACCTGCCGGCTCCCTGTTAAAATGAAAAACAACCTCCACCGGTTGATTAATTACCCTTGCTGATTCAATAGCAAGGAAATAAGATAAGGGAAACACTTTTACAGGAGCTTGCTCCGGTGTAAAATAAATGAAATGGAAAATAGCTGGGATCACCCTGCAATATTAAATCATTCAGCGGTATTACCTTTTCTTCATCACTGTTCACATCCAATAGGCGCACCGGGAGGAATTGCTTTATGAATAGTAGGTTTGGCATCTTTCGGATTTTTCATCCGCTCCAGTGCTAATTGATAATGACCAAACATTGCTGCATTATATTTCTGCCGTTCTTCTATATACCGTTTCAAACCTGCAATATGTTTTTGCATAACACTGCGCACATTATATGAATTGTTTTCATCAATTGAAGCTGCCAGCATATAAGTAAGTAAAATCTGTTCTGTTTGCTGCTGAATGAGGGCTTCCATTCCATTTCGTCTGTAAGCCTTCCATGTTTTATTTACAAGCAGGGTTATCATTTCATCAACTCCCAATCCACCTTTTGTTTCCTGTTGCTGCATTCTGTTCAATCGCTCACTGTTGAATAAAAATGAAAACGGCACATCAGCACCGGTTTCAGCAGGTGATAGTACATCAAACGACAACCCGGTTCTTTTTTTAAATAATTCCCGTGAGCCGCTATACCCTGATGGGCGGGGCGGAATGAGTGCCGCAATTTTATCCGGTATGATTAATGTTTCAGGATCAATACAATCAATCAAGGCGTTTAAGGCATCTAACTGCTCTTTTTTACTCAGCATCCGGGTTACAACCTGGCCATCGCCACGCAGTGCATACGTGTAGTACATACCACCTACAAGTTTTGTTACGGCTTCTAATTGATAACGGTGATAAAAGTAAACAGGAACCAATGCATCTTCAAGCAATGCCATAGGGATGCCCGGTTTCACATTGTTGATTCCAAAATGCTGCAAAGCCTTTGCACGTACACGCATCACTTCTTTTAATTCATCAACTGCATTGGTTCCATTATCCCACAAATGTGCCTGGGGGTGAAGACCTCCGGGCGCCCGTGCATCAATGTCACTTATATGCTGCAATCCTTTTTTGGATGCAGTTATAAGAATTGTATTTAACGCCTGTTGTTCATTTGTACCTGCAGGAAAATCCTGGTAACCCCATGTAATGGATACTTTATCCCATTCGCCTATTTTATCATCATACACCTGTGAAAAATCCATTTCACCAAGAGCGTTTAAACGAATCAGTGGATGCGGATAGTCCATTACACTTGCACGGTTACTCACACTGCTTATATAATTATGTTCCAATCCTATTGTATGACCTACTTCATGTGCAGCTAACTGACTTAATCTTGCCAGGGCTGCTTTCAACATTTGATCATTAGCAGGCACTCCATTTTCATAAGGAGCCAGTAATCCGCTGAAGATGAGGTAATCCTGGCGTACACGGAGTGAGCCCAATGAAACCTGTCCTTTAATTATTTCACCTGTTCTGGGATCAACAACACTATTTCCATAACTCCAGCCACGTGTTGAGCGATGCACCCAGTTGATCATGTTGTAACGGATATCCATGGGATCTGCAGTATCAGGTAATAGTTTTACAATAAATGCATCCTTATATCCTGCAGCTTCAAACGCCTGGTTCCACCAACCGGCACCTTTCAATAATGCAGAACGAATCGGTTCAGGCGTGCCATTGTCTAAATAATAAACAATCGGCTTTACAGGTTCACTCACACTTGATGATGGGTCTTTCTTTTGTAAGCGATGCCGAACAATATAATATTTTTCGATTGGATCACTCACCGGCGAGGCATAATCATAAAACGAAGTAGAGATAAAACTGCTGCGTGGATCAAATAGTCTGGGCTTGTAATTATTATCAGGTAATTGTACCAGTGAGTGATGAATGCGCAGCGTGATGGCTTCAGTTGAGGGCGTTACACTTTGTACATACGCTCCTGTTTCACCATCATTATTGATAAACGTAAGTGTTACTTCCAACTCTGTATTGAATGGAAAATTTTTACAACGAGGCAAATACATAGCACTTCTGCTTTTTTCCAATTGAAAGTTGCCTTGTCTTGATCTGCGAATGATAGTACTCACTTTCATAGCATCACGCAGTAAAAAATCTGTAGCATCAACTAAAAATGAACCATTACTTTCAGCTTCAACACTAAATCCCCATAATGCAGATTGTGCAAAAGATTGTTCAACAGCCCTCCGTTCTGCTGCATCATTACTCAGGGCACGGTATGTATAGTTTGGCTGAATCAATAAAATTTTACGTCCTACTTTGTAAAATTTAACTACACGATTATCACCCGGTAATGCACGGTCAAGACCAATATCATTAGAACCGAGTGCTGCGGGCATGGAGGTGCAATAAAGAAACTCAGTGTCGAGCTTCTTTATTTCCAGCCAGATTTTACCGGCATTTTCATCCCAGTAAAAATGAAGATAGCCTTCAAATTTTATGAGGCCTTTTGTTTTTTCTTCAATGGTTGGAAGTTGCTGCGCTGTTGTAAATAAAGGAAGAGCAGCTAGTAAAAAAAGAAGTATTCTCATGTGCATAGTTTAGAAGCACACAATTTAACAAATGAAAAGATGAACGGAATAAAGAAGCTTAGTTATTTTCTTCGGTCTCTTTTTGACCCTTCCACCAGCGCCAGCCAATGAAACCAATAATGGCAAATGGCGCAGCCATTAAATAAATGATAGCTGTGTTAAGTGCTGCTGCTGGTTTTTCACCAAGCTGAGATGCCGTTTTTGTACAGATGGAACATTGCGCTGAAACATCAACAGTTGCAGCAAAGATTATGAAGAGAACCATCAACAGGAGCAATCCGCACTTTTTCATAAATAATAATTTTCAGACTGTAAAGTTAAGGCAGATGATTGCATGGATTTGTAAAACGTTTAATAATATCTCATCAGGATGGTACTGATGCTTCAAACTTTAACTGGAATGGTCGGCCACAATTACCCACCGGCCTTTAATTTTTTTCCAGAGCAAAGTAAAATGCCCGCCTATATCGCCTGCTTTTTCACGCTTGAGAAACCATTTCCCGATGACATGAAAAGAGTTGGCTGAAAGTTGCTGTACGTTGAGAATGGTAAAGGTAAGCTCACCCATTGCGTCACGGTTGGGATAGCGTTTATGATAGCTCTTTAATGTGGCTTCGTAGCCATAAGTAATACCATTGCTGCCTATGAACATGAGTGAATCATTTTGCCAATAGCCTTTCATGAATTCTTCAATATTACCTGCATTCCATGCTTTGGTTTGTGCATCCAGAATGGAGCGGATTTGCTGCTCGTTTTTACTTTGTGCTGCAACAGCTGCAGATGTAATTACCAATGTGAAAAGAAGAATAAATTTCATAACTGAAAGTTATATGAAAAATAAAAGCGGCAATGAGCCGCTTTTAACAATTAAGTGTTGCCCCATCTCATTTTCCTCATATATTCAATACTTTTTTTAATACATTGTTCTTCCGGCATCGTGTAAGCCTCCTGCTCTACAAACCCATATTTTAAACCGGAGAGTTTGCGCTGTGCATAAATGGATGCAAAATCAATGATACCATCGCCCACCTGTGTGCTTTCTTTTTTGCCTTCTTTATTGGTGGTCATATCTTTTACATGCCACATGGTAAAACGACCCGGGTATTTTTTAAACCAGTCCAATGGATTTTCACCGGCATATACCACCCAGTATAAATCCAGTTCAAAGTCAACCATGTTTTTATCAGTTCCATCCAGCAGATGCTGTAAGAATGTTTTGCCATCTTCAGCTTTTCCAAATTCAAATTCATGATTATGATAGGCCAGTTTCATTCCCGCATCTTTGGTAAGTACTGCCAGTTCATTAATGGTGCCTACTAATTTTTTAAAATCTTCTGCGCTTCTGCGCTTTTCATCCAGCCATGGAATAACCATGTATTGATTGCCCATTGTTTGAGCAGCTTCAATGGTTACTTTCCACAAGTCTTTATTACCATTATACAGCACCGGCGGTAAATAGTAATGGCTGCTTGGTGCTTTTAATCCATTGGCATCAAAGATTGCTTTGAACTCTTTGGGTGTTTTTCCAAAAAACTTACTACCGTCAAAACCAAACAATTCAATTTGCTGATAACCTGCTTTGGCTAAATACTGCAATGTTGCTTCTACGTTTTTAAACACATCATTACGCACCGTGTACAACTGAATGCCGTATTGTAATTTTTTACCCTCATCAGTACATGCCAGCAAACTGTTAGTAAGTGAAATACCTGCTGTTGCCATAGCAGCGGTTTTAATAAACTCTTTGCGATTGTAGCTCATTGTTTTTTGTTTTAAAGGGAATCACCCCAGGCTTTATCACCTTTTTTGTAAGGCAGTGCACCATCATATTTACCGGGCACCTGTATGTGACGCAATGTTTCTGTGATTCCTGTTTTGGAAGTGAAAAATCCATGAAGCGTCAACTGCTTCAACATGGTATAATAATGCGGTGGTTCTTCTTCTTTCTTTTTGCCGTTATAGTCTTTTGCTTCTTTTTCAAGGCTCACTAAAAAATCATGACGTTGCTTTGCATCACAATCCATAAAAGGTTTACTGTGCATTTTTATACAAGCCTCATCCAGCAGAGGAAGTCCGGCAAAAAAAGCATCCTGTTCTTTTTGTGTAAAGCAATCAGTAACCCATATTTTCATAAACTCGCCCACTTGTGCTGCTTTGGCACCGGGTGTTGATGTGGTTGGTATAATCGTTTCGCCCACTTCATCCAGCAGGGCTATGATTTTGTTTGTGAAACCTGCTTCTGTTTTAGGACCTGTGCCACATCCGCTTAAAAATACTTCTGCACCCACTACGGCACCTCCGGTGAGGAGTGCAATTTGTTTTAATACATCTCGACGGTTCATATAAAAAGAGTTAGAATTAAAGATTTTGTTTTTTCAATTCACTTACTGCAAATTCGGCTGCCCTTGCTGTAAAGGCTAAATAGGTAAGTGATGGATTTACACAACTGGCACTTGTCATAAAACTTCCGTCTGTAACAAATACATTAGGTGCATCCCATACCTGGTTGTTGCCGTTAAGTACACTTGTTTTAGGATCACGACCCATACGTGCAGTACCCATTTCATGAATGCCTTGACCCGGAGCATAACCTGCATCATACGTGTTTACATCTTTCACACCGGCAGCTGTAAGCATTTCAGCAGCATCATTCATCATATCTGCACGCATCTTCTTTTCATTTTCTTTAATCTCTACATCCATTTCTAATACGGGCAATCCCCATTTATCTTTCTTCTCTTTGCTTAATGAAATTTTATTTTCATGATAAGGAAGCATTTCGCCAAAAGCCATAATACCCATACTCCAATCCTGAGCAGGCTCACTTAAAGCAGATTTCAATTCTTCACCTATTGTAAACTCAGCTATAGTGCTCAATCCACGGTCACGGTCTGCACCGCCCTGGTAACCAAAGCCACGTAAATAATCTCTCTTATCGTCATAAATATTTCTGAAACGTGGCACATAAATTCCGGTGGGTCTGCGGCCATACAAATACTTATCGCTAAAACCTTCAACCCGGCCGCCGGCACCACAACGAAAATGGTGATCCATTACATTATGCCCCAGCTCGTTACTGCTGCTGCCTAAACCTCCCGGCCATATGTCAGTTGCACTGTTCATCAAAATCCAGGTACTGTTAAATGTAGAAGCACAGAGGAAAATGATCTTAGCATTGTAAACGTATGTTTTGTTGTCAACCGCATCAATAACTTCTACACCTGTTGCACGCTTTTTATCTTTATCGTAAACAAGGCTTTTTACAATCTTATTTACTTCAAGTGTGAGGTTGCCGGTTTTCATGGCAAGAGGCAGTGTTGCACTTTGTGTGCTGAAATAAGCACCAAAAGGACATCCATACCAGCAGCGGTTTCTGTATTGGCAGTTCACCCTGTTTTGCTCAGGCTTGGGCTGGGTGATATTACTGCTGCGTCCAATAAACATATGACGCTTGCCTTTGTAGTGTGCTTTAATTTTTGCCGCTACATCTTTTTCCACGCAGTTCATTTCCATACCGGGCAAAAACTCACCATCGGGCAATACTTCCAATCCTTCCTTTGTACCGGATATACCTGCAAATTTTTCTGCATAACTGTACCAGGGTGCTATTTCATCATAACGTACAGGCCAGTCCACTGCTATTCCTTCTTTGGCATTGGCTTCAAAATCCCATTTGTTGAAACGGTAACTCTGACGGCCCCACAAAAGTGAACGACCACCAAGGTGATAACCCCGGTACCAGTCAAAGCGCTTTTTTTCTACATAAGGATTTTCTTTTTCATTGGCCCATACATTCCAATCTTTGTCTATAAGTGATTCCTTTAGTGGATAATCTCTTTTTAATACGGGATAGTCTTCCTTCATTTGTTGTGTAACACCGTTACGGTGCGGGAAGTCCCATATTTCTTTTGCTGTATTTTTATAATCTTTAATATGTTCCAGCATTTTACCACGCTCCAGCAAAAGTACTTTGAGTCCTTTTTCAGTTAATTCTTTTGCGGCCATTCCACCGCTGATTCCTGAGCCAACAACGATGGCATCAAATTGATTGTTTTCCGGCATATGACAAGTTTAGGTTTAGATTTAAATGTATATTGTTTATCGACTTCTATGATTTGATAATTGTCAAATAAGTCCCTCCGTTTAAACATCGCACACCTTAATGGCTTTTTTCAACGCAGCTATTTTTTCCTCTTTGGTTTTACCTGTGGGCATATACTCCTGTGCTACATGACCTTTGTATCCGGTTTCAGCAATTGCTTTCATGATGGCCGGATAATACAATTCCTGTGTTTCGTTGATTTCATGCCGGCCCGGTACACCTGCTGTATGGTAATGGCCAAAGTATTGATGATTCTTTTGTATGGTACTGATGATATCACCTTCACTTATCTGCATGTGATAGATATCATACAGAATTTTAAAGTTGGGTGAGCCGATGCGTTTGCACAGTTCAATGGCCCATTTGGAATTATCAGCCATGTAATCAGGATGGTTCACTTTGCTGTTAAACACTTCTATTTGAATGGTTACATTATTCTTCTCAGCCAAACCAATGATTTGTTTGATGCCATTGGTCATGTTTTGCAAACCTGTTTCTTCATCCAGACCATTTCTGTTACCGCTGAAACAGATGAGATTTTTATACCCAGCTGCTGCAAGCAATGGAATGGCTTCCAAATAATCTTTTATTAACCAAGTATGATTGTTTTTATTATTCCATCCTTCGGTTAAACTTATTTTACCTGCTGTGTAGCACATGGAGCAGGTAATACCATGTTTTTGTACCGTGGGCCATTCTTTGGGCGTGAGCAAATCAATGGCATTGAATCCGATGTTTTTAACTACAGCACACAACTCATCCAATGAAAGGAAATTATGCGTCCAGTAGCAAACGGAATGATTGATTGCACCCTTTAATTTATCAGGAACTTCATTACACGAAAAAGAAGACAAAGATCCTGCTGTTGCAAGTCCCAATGAACCTGCAGCCATTTTTTTTAAAGCTTCTCTTCGTGATGAATGACTCATGCTTTTCTTAATTTCTTTGGGTCTTTAAAAAATAAGACAAATAGTGCTGTAATGCCCGCTGCAATGGCTGCAGGAATGATCCAGATTTTATCCCATTCGTGTCCTGTTTCCGTTTTATAGCTTTCCACAATCATGCCTGCCACCCAAAAACCAATTAACATACCCACACCGTAAGTGGCCAGTGTAATCATACCCTGCGCACTGGAGCGGATGCGTTCACCGGCACGCTCATCTGTATAAATTTGCCCGGTAACAAAGAAGAAATCATAACAAATGCCGTGCAGTATGATACCGATGTATAATAACCACACCCCGCTGCCTGCATCTCCAAACCCAAAACACAGATAACGTATAACCCATGCCAGCATACCCACAAGCAACATCTTTTTTACACCCAATCGTACAAAGAACAAGGGCATCAGAAATAAAAACAAGGTTTCACTCATTTGTCCCCAGCTCATCTTAAATGCAGCTTCGGGTACAGCCAGTTCATTTAAAAACTTATTGGTTTCCTGATAATAAAATGCCAATGGAATACAAATAAGAATGGAGCAGATAAAAAAGATGAGATAATTTCTGTCTTTTAATAAGGCCAATGCATCCAACCCTAAAATTTCACGAACAGATGTGGAGCTTCCGGCTTTTGGCGGCGGTGTATTGGGCAAAAAGAAACTGTACACACCTAACACACCGGAAATAACAGATGTAATTAAGAATGTATTTTGTAAAAGCTGTTTTTGCTCGAGTTGTAAAATCTTTCCAACGAGTATGCCCGCAGCAATCCACCCTATTGTTCCCCACACACGTATAAGTGAAAATTCTTTTTCAGGATTTTGCATTTGCTTTAGTGCAATGGCATTTACCAACGCCAGTGTAGGCATAAAAATGATCATGTAAATAAGCAGCAATGAGTAGAATGAATCAAAGTTGTTTTGTGAATAGATAAAATACATAATACCCGCACCGGCGAGGTGAATTAATCCCAGCAGTTTTTGTGCAGGAAAATATTTATCGGCAATCAAACCCATAATAAACGGAGCAATGATGGCGCCTAATGCCTGCGTGCCGTAAGCAAGCCCGGCCTGAGTATCAGTAGCTGCAATAGAACTCTTGGTAAGATAAGTGCCCATGGTTACAAACCATAAGCCCCACACAAAAAAGTTAAGAAACATCATTACAGCCAGTTGAACTCTTGTGTTCATGTTCATGTGCAATCGTTTTAAAGTTGGTTGGTTAATGCAGGCTCTAAATTTAGGAATATTCTGTATTCAAGTTTTAGAAAAATGATAAAAGAAACGGCACAAACGTTTGCAAGAATATTCTTTCAAAATATTTCTTCCTGTTTGATCATGGTTTGATTTGTTACTTAACTTTAAACACTTCAAAAAACCAATTGCTTGTCATGGGAGATTTCCAGGTTAAAGTTCATCCAAAAGAATATGATGTAATTATTGTAGGCAGCGGCGCCGGTGGCGGCATGGCCACGTATATGCTCAGTAAGGCGGGATTAAAAGTAGGATTACTCGAAGCTGGACCAATGTATAATCCTCAATTAAACGTAACTCAATTAAAAAATCCATGGGAGAGCAAACGCAGAGGTGCCAGTACCAAGTTTCGTCCGTTTGGTGATTTTGACGGATGCTACTGGGGTTGGAGTGTAGATGGTGAGCCCTATACAAAAACAGAAGGAACAGACTGGATGTGGTGGCGTGCACGTATGCTGGGCGGACGCACCAATCATTGGGGCAGAATTTCACTCCGCTTTGGACCCAAGGATTTCAAACGAAAAAGTATAGATGGCTTAGGTGATGACTGGCCCATCGGTTATGAAGACATTAAACCATACTATGATGCCATTGATAAACTTATCGGCATCTTCGGAACCAATGAAGGTTTGGAAAATGACCCCGATGGATTTTTCTTGCCTCCGCCCAAACCGAGATTGCATGAACTCATGATTAAAAAAGGAGCTGCAGTAACAGGTGTGAATGTAATTCCATCACGATTATCCATTCTCACCAAAAAAATTGAAAGTACAACAGAACGTGGTGTTTGTTTTTATTGTGCACAATGCGGCCGCAACTGCAGCATGGCCAAAGCAGATTTTTCAAGTACCAATGTTTTAATCTATCCTGCGCTTAAAACAGGCAATGTAGATGTCATCTGCAATGCTATGGCACGAGAAGTAATGACTGATAAAGAAGGAAGAGCTACAGGTGTAAGTTTCATCAACAAAGAAGAAAACCGGGAATACCAGGTTAAAGGTAAAGTGGTGATACTCGCCGCAAGTGCATGTGAAAGTGCAAGGCTGTTATTGAATTCAAAATCACTACGTCATCCAAACGGATTGGCCAACAGCAGCAATGTTGTTGGAAAATATTTGCACGACAGCACGGGTGCTGGTATGGGTGGCATATTACCGCAACTCTTAGGCAGAAAAAAATACAATGAAGATGGCGTGGGTGGCGCACATATTTACAGTCCGTGGTGGTTGGATAATAAAAAGCTGGATTTCCCCCGTGGTTATCATATTGAATATTGGGGTGGCATGGGACAACCTGCTTATGGTTTTGGCTGGGATATTCAAACCTACAATGGAAAATATGCAGTTGCAGGAAAAAAGAAAGAAGCAGGTGGTTATGGTGCATCCTTAAAAGAAGATTATCGTTATTTCTATGGTGCAGGTGTGGGTATGGATGGCAGAGGTGAAATGATTGCAACTGAAAGTAATTACTGTGAAATAGACCCGCATGTAGTTGATAAATATGGAATACCTGTTTTAAAGTTCAATGTAAAATTCAGTGACTATGAAATAAAACAGGCCAAACACATGAAAGAAACCTTTCGTGAAATCATGCACAACATGGGCGCCGTAATTACATGGGGTAATGATGATGATGAAAAAAATATGTACGGATTAAACAAGCCCGGTCAGATTATTCATGAAGCAGGTACCGTACGCATGGGCAACAATCCCAAAACGAGTGCATTAAATAAATTCAACCAGGCACATGATTGTAAAAATCTGTTTGTAGTGGATGGTGGTGCGTTTGTATCACAGGCAGATAAAAATATTACCTGGACGATACTGGCATTGAGTATGAGAGCAAGTGAATACATCGTTGATCAGTTGAAGAAAAACAATTTATAAACTCAGTGGGCTTTGCGCCTTTGGGTGAAAACATTTTTTATGAAAAGAAGAGATTCTATCAAAGCTATTATTGTAGGTACGGTTGCATCATCTGTACTTGTTGATGCGTGTACCTCTGCAGAGGAAAAAACAAAACCTGCTGAGCAGCCTGCATCAGGCGGCATTGACCGTATGAAAGAGGAAGCGGAATATGAAAAGAAGCTGGAAGCAGAAACGTTTTTCACCACACACGAAATGGCAACGATTACAGTACTGGCCGATATCATCATTCCCAAAGATGAAGTGAGCGGCAGTGCCAGTGAAGCAGGTGTACCGGCTTTTATTGAGTTTATCGTAAAAGATATGCCCCAGCATCAAACACCCATGCGTGGCGGATTAAAATGGCTGGACCTGGAATGCTTTGAGCGTTATCAAAAAGCATTTAAAGATTGTAACAGCAAACAACAATTGGAAATGGTTGATGCCATTGCTTACCCTGAAAAAGCCATGCCTGAAATGAAACAGGGCGTTGCATTTTTTAATCTCATGCGCAATTTAACTGCCACAGGCTTTTATACATCAGAGATAGGAGTGAAAGATGTGGGCTATGTGGGTAACCGGCCCAACCAGTGGGTGGGTGTACCCGATGATGTACTCAAGCAATACAATCTTGCCTATACAGAGAAGGAATTGAAAGAGTGTATTTAAAACAGTGTTAACATCGTATTTCTTATTTTCATATAATTCAATTCACAAATCAAACACCGCAGTATGAAAAAAATAAATACGCTCTGTACAACTGCATTTATGCTTGTTTTATTAATAAGCACTTCATATACTGCAATTGCCCAAAAAGACAGGGTTTTTATTGTTAATCAAAAACTCCATGTTACTGCTGACTCAGTAGTTCTGATGCCCGGCGGATATTCATTGTCTTTTTCAGGATTACATTTTTCGTTTGTGGGCAAAAAAAACACATTCCTGATAAACAGTATTCGTGTCAATTTTATTGACGGCAGAACCTTTGTTTATGACAGCATCAACTTTAAGGCTGCTGCAAACAATACTCTTGTTCTTCAACTGCCTCCGGAAGTTGTTGTGAATGCATTAAAGATTTCGCAAATAGTAATGCACTATAATACAAAAGATGCTGTACCAACAGAAAAGAACAGTGTGCTCGTTTATGCGGTTAACCTTACCAAAGAAAAAGAAAGAATCGATCTTACGGGATTTGAACCATTTTATATATCTGCTGAATCGGGGCGTTTTACAGCCACAGAAATCAATCAGGTATATCCGAGGAATTAATATCAACTCAAAAAATGATATAATGAACCGTGCATCAAGATATAACTTGCAGAAAGCATTCACTATTTTCTTTGTAATGCTGACTGTAGTATCCGGTTTGTTGGCACAGGAAAAAAATGACAACTTCCTGGGCTCTAAAAAGCTTAACCGGTCTGGTCAAGCAGACAGCATGGGAACATTCATAAACACATACAATGTAAAAGCGTTATGGATTGCAACATCATGGAATAAATCGCTTCGCTTATCAGGCATAACTCTGTTCCTTAATGATCGTTCGCAACTACATGTAAACGATTCATGCCTTTCTGTGTTTAAAAACGGAACACTTATTAATTTTCCTTCAGACTTCTTTTACACAGGCAGTTCATTCATCACTCAAATTAAATTCAATTATACTTATACAGATGAGATTAGCTCACCTGCAACATTAAACTTTACAGCTATTTATAACCCGGCTGCATATAGTATTATAAAAGATGGCTTTTACAAAACCTATCATGAACATCCCAAAGAAAGAATGCATCTCCCGGGAGTTAGGGGAAGAACCTCAACTTCTTTTAACTGGAATGATACCCGGGCCAACTGGAATACAAATCTTGGTGCAAAAAACAATCAATAGCTGTTTGATAATGTCATAAGATCACGCCATTCATGTAATCTGTAAATAATTTCGTTTCAGAATTGAATGTGTACCAGTAACTTTCAGCAATGAAAGCAAACCAATCCCGCAGAAAATTTATTCGTGATGCCGCTATGGCATCAGCAGGTTTTTTTATCATTCCCCGTTATGTACTGGGTCGTGGCTTTATTGCACCCAGTGATAAACTCAATATTGCCGGCATCGGTATCGGCGGAAAAGGCACGAGTGATTTAGCGGAGTTTGCTAAAAGTCCATATGTAAATATTGTAGCCCTTTGTGATGTGGATGACAGGCAGGCAAAAACTTCAAGAAAGAGTTTTCCCAAAGCGCCCTACTATAAAGATTTTCGTGTGCTGCTGGAAAAAGAAAAAAGCACCATTGATGCGGTTTCTGTTTCCACACCTGATCATACACATTTTGCAGCCACCATTGCTGCCATGCAGTTGGGCAAACATGTATATGTTCAAAAACCACTCACACATTCTGTATATGAAGCACGCATGCTGGCCGAAGCTGAAAAGAAATACAAGGTAGTAACACAAATGGGCAACCAGGGCGCAAGCGGTGATGGCGTTCGTAAAATGCAGGAATGGTACAAAGCAGGATTAATTGGCAAGGCACATACCATTTATGTGTGGACTAACAGGCCCGTATGGCCGCAGGGAATGGGCAAGCCTAAAAAAGTAGCTCCCGTTCCAGCAGAACTGGATTGGGATCTGTGGCTGGGCCCTGCACCGTACGAGGACTATAAAGATGGCTATGTGCCATTTAACTGGCGTGGTTACTGGAGTTTTGGCACAGGTGCTTTGGGCGATATGGGTTGCCATTTAATTGACCCCGCATTTAAGACTGTCGGGCTTGGTTATCCAAGCGAAGTAGAATGCAGTGTTGCTGCGGTGTATGAACAAATGTGGACGGCATCCAATTATCCGGATAGTTGTCCGCTGGCATCCAGTGTTACACTCACCTTCCCCTTCAATAATAAAAAAGGAAGTCTTGAATTGCATTGGATGGATGGCGGCATTCGACCAGACAGACCTGATGAACTATTGCCCGATGAAGCCATGGGTGATGATGATGGAAGTGGCGGAGTCATCATTGAAGGTAGTAAAGGAAAGATGATGTGTGGCACCTATGGCAGCAATCCGAAATTGTTGCCCACCAGCCGCATGCAAAATATAAACGTAAAGCAAACCATTAAACGTGTGCCCGAAGGCCACTACCTGCAATGGGTGAATGCGTGCATAGCAGGTTATGGAAAAAATGAATTGAGCTCGCCATTTGAATATGCAGGTCCGTTAACTGAAAGCATCTTAATGGGCAACCTGGCACTCAGAAGCTGGCAGTTGAAAAATGCTTCAGGCAAATTCAACGGTAGAAAGAAATTATTATGGGATGCACAGAACATGAAGATTACCAATTTTGATGAAGCCAATCAGTTTGTAAAAAGAGAATACAGAAGCGGCTGGTAACATTCAGCAAAACAGTTTAAGGAAACGTACTTCTAATTTCAAATAAGACAGGATTGATATGAATCAATCCAGTTTTTTCACTCTGTCATACCATGTAAACTTAAGCACTACCATCAGCCCTATACAAAGTAACAACAAGCCTGCTGCACTGCTGTACTGCCGTATGACAAAATAAATCGGCATCACAATCAACGTCATTTGCCATACAATACCCAGTACCACATTCAATACATCCATCCAAAAATTCTTATTCGGTACAAAAGAAGTGTTACTGTTTGCAATCAAACGTTGTACAGGTTTCCAAATGCCCCATGGATTTGTTTTTTCAGTAAAAGCCACGAGCGAAGCCTCATCCTGCTTTTTTGTGAATAGTGAAACAATAATTGCTGCTGCCAAACTCAACGCCATGTTATAAGGAAAGCTCATGACTATATGCTGTCCGCCGCTTAACGCTTTCCAGGTAAAAATAAAAAACAACGAAGTAAGCGTACCCGTGAGCATTCCTGCAAAATAACCCCAGCCGTTTAAGCGCCACCATACCCATTTCAATACATTGGGCACTACAAAGCCGGCATACAATCCGCCGGTAATGATGTCAAACATTGTTTCTACATTGGGCAACAGCATTCCAATGAGCAAACCAATAAGTACAATAGCTGCACTGGCTATATAACTCATCTTTACATACTGCCTGGCTTCAGCAGATGGATTGATGTAGCGTTTGTAGATATCATTTACAATATAAGCAGGTCCGCTGTTTACAAATGCACTGAACGTGCTCATAAACGCAGCCAGCATACCTGCCATGATCAAGCCTTTGGCACCTGCAGGTAACTTTGCAATTACCATGCCCAGCAATGCACCCAAGTCAGGCGCACCATCTTTACTCATATCATCAATTGAAAAGTAATGAATACCCAGCACGAGAATACTTGCAACGAGTAAGTACAGCGGTACATACAATACAATCATGGTAAACGCATTCATCTTCACAGCCTCTTTGGGGCTTTTGGTGGAAAGAATGCGCTGCATATCATAACTGGGTAATGGCCCCGCCAAACTTGCCCACACTCCTTTAAACGCCATCATCCCAAACACCAATGCAAAACTTCTGAAACCGCTGTTATCAATTACATCATTAATAGCAGGCCATTTCTGATTCCAGTCTAAATCTACTTTTAACTGAACACGCAGTTTATCCCAACCATCAGGAAAAAAATTCCTGATGGTTTCGCCATCAATTAATACAAAAGCAAAGTAGGTGATAAGCACACAGCTTGCAACCATGATAAAGTACTGAATGATTTCTGTAGCCACCACACTGTACATACCTCCTTTAACACTGTACACTGATGTAAGAATGATAATAATAAATGCATAAGCATGTTCACTGGATATGTGCATGCCCAGCACATTTGTTGATAAATCCCATGGAAGAATTGCGTTGGCAAAAATGCCTACACCCACCGTCATGTAGGCAATAAACGCAACAGCAACAATCACTGCAAATACAACAGTAATGATATGACTTGCTTTTGCACCTTTATCATAACCAAAGCGAAAGTTAATCCACTCGGCCCCGGTCATCACATTACTCCTGCGTAGCCATATGCTCAAAAACATCATCAAAAAAACCTGGTTCCATACAGGCCACGCCCATTGCTGCCAATAAACGTTTACCCCATAAATAAATACCATACTCACCATCCATGCCGCACCGCTCACATCAAACATACCGCTGCTGTTACTAAAGCCCAGCATCCACCATTTGATTTCATTATCACCCAAAAAATAAGACTTCATACCCTTACTCGCCTTTTTGGAAATCCAAAAGCCGATGAGAAAAGTTATGAGGATATAGCCGAGAATAATGGACGTATCGAGCAAGCCTAGTTTCATGAACAGAAGTTATGGGATTGAAGCAAGTTAGAAATATTTTTTAAAAAGTATTAGTAATTTGTTTATTTTTTTATTTAAGTTTATTAGCTTTAGGCTTCAAACAGATTGAAATGAATTTTCAGACACATATCATCTTAATTGCAGCCCTTGTACTATTGAGTTGTACAGGCTGCTCCAAAAAGGGCGGCTCGCAAAACCCGCCGGTAACACCACCCACTACGCCACCCACTCCCGTGTGGGAACCTAATGCCATGCGTGGTACCTGGGTTACGAATGTAGCAAGTACTGCCTTAGACAGCCGTGAAAATATTCGTGCCTGTGTACAGCAATGTAAGAGTGCAGGCATTAACCACATTTTTGTGGTAGTGTATAACAATGCCCGTACTACCTACCCCAGTACCATAATGCAAAACCTCATCGGTATTTCCATCCAGGAAAAATTTGCAGGCAGAGACCCGCTGAAAGAAATGATTGAAGAAGCACAGGCACAGGGTTTAAAAGTACATGCCTGGTTTGAATATGGCTTTTCATCTTCCTACTCACAAAACGGCGGACCCATTGTAGCTGCCAAACCCAACTGGGCTGCAAGAGATGCCGGGGGTAATCTTACCGTAAAAAATGGGTTTGACTGGTTGAATGCATTTCATCCTGAAGTACAACAATACATGATTGATTTGTTTAAAGAAGTCATCACTAAATATCCCACCATTGACGGTGTGCAGGGCGATGATCGCCTGCCGGCACTTCCATCCTCCGCCGGATATGATACATACACAGTTAATTTGTACAAAGCAGAACATGCAGGTGCAGAACCTCCGGGCCTTGCAACAGATCCCAACTGGGTTGACTGGCGCTCAAAAAAACTCAACGCATTCTTAAAACGCCTTCGTACTGAAGTAAAAACGCTAAAACCTACCATTCAATTTACCATGAGCCCAAGTCCGTTTCCATGGGGTAAAACAGAATATTTACAAGACTGGCCCACTTGGGTTGACAGTGGCTGGGTAGATGCCGTTATTCCGCAATGCTATCGTTATAATATCAATGATTACAATGCAACCATTGCCCAACAAAAATTATATTACAAAAACACAGCGGTTCCGTTTTATCCCGGTGTGTTACTCAGAACAGGAAGTGGTACAGCGCCTGCTGATGCATTGCTCACACAGTTTATTCAAACCAACAGACGCAATGGATTTAAAGGTGAAGTGTTCTTTTATTACGAAGGTGTAAAAGATAAAAAGAGCTGGTTTGAAGGACAATATCCTTACACACAATAAAAGAAATGTATTTGTACTTAGCTGATGTGCTGCTATAAAGCGGTTTTGCGTCGCACACTTGTACCTTCAGTTCTTTACTCATCTTTTTAATGCCGCAGAGAGCACAGAAGCACAGAAATAAAAAACAGTGAATCTGTGTTTTCTGTGGCAATATTTTTTCTCAACTTCATTAAATGAAATATTTCATTCTCCTTCTTTCGTTAATTACATCAGCAGCACTCTCCGCCCAGCAACTTACCAAGTTTGTTGACCCCTTTTTGGGCACCGGTGGTCACGGTCATGTGTACCCCGGCGCTGTTGTTCCGTTTGGCATGGTGCAGTTGAGCCCTGATAATGGTGATGAAGGATGGGATTGGTGTGGCGGCTATCATTACAGCAGCAATACCATTGCCGGTTTCAGTCATATGCATGTGAGCGGCACTGGCATTGGAGATTGGTGTGATATATCTGTACTGCCGTTAACAGATACAAATGATATCAGAAAAGAAAAAATCAAAAATCCGTTTAGTCATAACAACGAAACTGCAAAGCCGGGTTATTATTCTGTTCAATTAAACAACAAAGTCAAATGCGAGTTAACAGCCAATGAACGCACAGGCTTTCACCGCTACACATTCCCGAATAAAGAAGGATGGCTGCGGTTTGATATGGGTTTCCGCATCAATTGGGATCAATCCACAAATGGTATGCTGCAACTGATCAATGATTCTACGTTGGTTGGTTATCGTTACAGCACCGGTTGGGCCAAAGGACAGAAAGTATATTTTGCAGCACGTTTTTCATCGGCAGTAAAAAAACATTTATTCATTGATGATACTGCAAGAACAGGAAACAGAGCCGATGGTAAATTGGTGAAAGTGGCCTTACAATTTGCAACAGCAAATCCGCTGTTGGTAAAAGTTTCGCTAAGCACGGTGAGTACCGATAAAGCATTGCTGGAATTAAATAACAACAACACCGCCCGTTTTGATGCCACCTGTAAAGCTGCAGAAAATAAATGGGAACGGGAATTACAGAAGATAAAAATCAACATTAACAATAAAGAGTTTGCCACAAAATTTTACACTTCACTTTACCGTACGTGTTTAGCGCCCCTCATCAGCAGCGATGCCGATGGTGCTTATCAAACGCATGACAACAAACAATTAAAATTCACAAAAGGAAAAAATAAATACACCGTCTTTAGTCAATGGGATGTGTTTCGTGCATTGAATCCGCTGTTTACCATTACCCAAACAGAGCGGTTGCCCGATATGATTAACAGTATGTTGCAGTTGTATGAAGATAATGGTTTGCTGCCCGTGTGGGACTTAAGTACATGGGAAACCAATACCATGACGGGTTATCACAGCGTACCCATCATTGCAGATGCAATATTGAAGAATATTAAAGGCTTTGATTATAACAAAGCGTATGAAGCCATGCGTAAGAGTGCCTTTCAAAATCAAAGAGGCACACCTGAGTATATTCAATATGGTTATTTGCCGCAGGATAAACATGGCTGGAGTGTAACCATTACGCTGGAATATGCATTTGATGACTGGTGCATTGCACAGGTAGCGAAGAAACTTGGTAAAATGGACGATTACAACCTGTTTATGAAACGTGCTATGAGTTATAAAAATCTCTTTGATGCACAAACAGGTTTTATGAGGAGTAAAAACAGTGATGGAAAATTTATTGAGCCGTTTGACCCATTATTAAGTGAACATGGCTTTGAAGGACAATACATTGAAGGTACTGCCTGGCAACACAGTTTTTTTGTGCCGCATGATGTAAATGGATTTGCAGCATTATTTGGTGGTAAAGAAAAATTGATTGCAAAGCTGGATGAATTATTTGCGGCACCCTCCGTATTGCATGGTGAAAATACCAGTGCTGATGTTACCGGTTTGATTGGTCAGTACGCACATGGTAATGAACCAAGCCATCACATCATTTACATGTACACAGCATTGGATGCACCGCATAAAGCGGCGAAATGGATTAAAATAGTGGCTGATAGTATGTACAAAACAGGACCTGATGGTTTAATAGGCAATGACGATTGCGGGCAAATGAGTGCCTGGTATATCTGGAGCTGTCTGGGCTTTTATCCCATGAACCCCGCAAGCGGTGAATATGTGTTTGGCTTTCCATTGATTGATAATGCAGTGATTCAACTGCCCAATAAAAAACAACTGCAGGTGAAAGTCGTTCGCCGTTCTGTTAAAAAAGCAAGTGGTATAGAACGGGTAAGATTCAACGGAAAGGAAATTCCTGTTCGCTCAATCACACATCAGCAATTGATGCAGGGAGGTGTGTTGGAAATGATCGTGAACGATTAATTAAGTATCAAAATAAATTACTGTGCTGAAAACTCTACTGGCTTTTACATCGCTGGCAATTTTTACTATTACTGCATCCGCACAAACCACATCGCAACTTATTCCCAAAAAGGGCTTGTTTGTTACGACTAACAATCTCACATGGATTACAGGTTCAGAAATTAATTTTCTTACACCGCAGCGTAACAATCATCATTATTATTTTACATGGTGGGAGCAGGATGAAGTATGGAATCAGCATGGCACCACTTTGCAGATTGGCAGTGAGAATACCGCCGTTTACGGAACGTATAACATGCTGCAGGAAGATAATAATATTCGTTGCTTTGTTGATTGCAAATGGAATAAGGATGACACTGCAGCAGCAGATATTGTGTATGCAAAACTCTGGGCCCCTTATTTAAAAGATGCCATTTGGCGACCTTTAGATGGAGACAGTACAGGCAACATTGAAAATTTTAATGGCAGCAGCATTCTTGTTTATACAGCTTTCGGAAATTTTGCCATTACAGCTTCACATAATTTCAAAATAAAACTTCAAACAAATCCTTCACCTGCAAAAGAAGATTACAGGGCAAGGCAGGAATATATTGTATTTTATGAGGACAATATTCCTGTATCAAAAAGCAGTGGCTTGAAAAGAGGTTTCAATATTATTCCATTTGTTGCTGATAGTATAAAAAGCATTTTAAAAAATAATAATAGAATTTCAAAAACAGTTGAGCTTTCAAAGCAGGAGAAAGTCTGGAACAATTCTGTAAAACCTAATGTTCTGCTTCCTCAACCAAAGTTGATGGATTTAAAAAATGAATCGCACATCATTGCAACTGCAAAACCTTCTTCTGTTTCATCCACCGTACAGCAGTACAGAAATATGCTCAGGTTTCATTGGCAAATCGGCAACAATTATTTTCCTAACATTCAAACACAGCAAAACGATCAACTGGCCGATGAAGGTTATCAAATAGAAATCAAAGAGAAGCTGATTTCAATTCAATATAAAACACCACAAGGATTGCAGCATGCAGTTCACACATTAGTACAACTCACTCAAAACATAAACGGACAGTTACTTATTCCGCAGGGCATCATCAAAGACGAACCAGCTGTGGCATGGCGGGGGATTCACATGTTTACAGGCCCCACCAGCTGGCAACTGCATAAAAGAATGTACGACCATATTCTATTTCCATTAAAGATGAATAAAGTGGTACTGCAATGTGAGCAGGCACAATGGAAAAGCCGTCCTGAATTACATAACAGTATTTCCGTGCCGATGAATCATTTAAAAGCTGAATTTGATTATTTGCGCAGGCACTACAACGAACCGATACCATTGATTCAAAGTCTGGGCCACATGGAATGGTTTTTTAAACCCAAACAAAACCGGTTCATGGCCGTGAATCCCCAATATCCTTACACGCTCAATCCCGATTTACCGCAATCGCAAACAGCAGTAAAGCAATTATGGGATGAAACATTTGCGTTACTCAAGCCACAGACCATGCATATTGGATTTGATGAAATAGGTATGATTGGTTTTGATCAACCAAGAGAAAAAGAAGTGGACTACTTCAAAACACAAATCAGCTTTCTGCACAACTATGCACAAGATAAAAAAGCAAGGCTCATGTTGTGGGGCGATATGGGTCTTGGTCCCGGCGAAGGACCTGATGCATTGAATGGTCATACCAAAGAACGTGCAGCAACGATTAGAAGTTTTATCCCCAAAGGAAGTTATGTAGCTGATTGGCATTATATCAACAACTCCAATCCGGAGATTTATAAAACCAACCTGCAGCTATGGAAGCAAAACAATAATATGCCATTAGCATCACCATGGCTATGGCCCAACAATGTGCGTGGTTTTGTACATGCAGCCATCGATGAAGGCGCAGGTGTGCTGCAAACCACATGGGCCGATTTTGAAAGCAGTGAAAAAAATATGCTGCTCAACATTGAACAATTTGGCGCTTATATTCTGGCAATGGATTATGCATGGAGCGGAAGAAAAGAATTACCTGAACAGTTACCTTATGAACCGATTGCAGAATGGGTAACACGTTTCTATTCGCAGGCCAAACCGATAAAAAACAAAAACGGGTGGAAAATCAATGAAACAGTTCAGTTTCAAAACATCACATCGGCAGCACAGAAAGAATTACCTGTTTCTTGCAAATTTAATTTCAGCACAAAAAGCTCATCAGGCTTTGTTCTGAAAGCAACCACTGAAACCATTTTACAGGAAGGAACTCCGGTTGCCGAAATTATTTTCTACAGTAATAATGAGGTTGCTTTTAAAAAACAACTGCGTTACGGAGTGGATATAAGAAGTGTTACGGATGCACGAATGATTTTTGCTCATACAAAAGGAAAGGATGAAAAAACGTTGTATGAATTTTTTCAAAAGCAAATGAACATAACAGGAGTTGAAATTAAAAACCTTCATCCTGCAAGCGGTATGAAGTTAGAAGAGCTCATGCTGATAGAATAAAACGTCAAAGTAATATTAATGTGGCAGCCTCAGGGCCGTACTCACCAATATCTACGTTTTCCAAAACCATTTCCGCTTCACAAAAAAAATTGTGATGAGGGAAACAACTCCCGTAAACAGCACCCCTTTCATCAACCCCATAAAAAAGTTTTGATTCATGGCATCCCAATAGGTTTTGGTTTGCGAGAGTTGTAACAGCGGCAACAACACTAAATTTCCTGCCACATAAGCCACCATCGGATTTTTACCATTCAAGGAAAGATAAGTTGAAACAGAAGAGAGAAAACTTCGCCTGGCCATTATACTAAAAGCAATCAGTGTAAAAAAAGCAAGTCCGCTGGTTACAAAATAATAGCTGTAGGTAGATGAATCTTTTTTAATACCACCTTCATAGGCTTCAAAGAACAAGCCGAGCAGGAGTAAATAGGTGCCGGCATTAGCCAATTGCTTTAATAAATTTTCTTTTGCTTTCAGTAAATACAAAGCGGCAACACATAAAATTGAGCTTACCAATACATTCACAAACAACATCCGTGTAAACAACCCGTACAAATTGGCAATCACTAAAAATAATGAAATGAGCAGCAGCACATTTTCAACAGATGGTTTTAGTTTTTTATTCTCCATTTTCAATATTTCATTTTTCATTTCCGCTATCATCATCTCTCCCGCCACTGTTCCCGGAATAATGATGAAGAGATATTTCAGAAAGTAAAACTTATACAGCCAATCAAACTGAAAGGCGCCAATATGATTGAAGTTGAATAATTCTTTTGCCCATCCATCTGCCGGTTCCTTGGCTGCTAAAAACACCGCCATCATAAACGGCAATAATCCGATTCGTAATAAAGGTTTATCAGCAGTGAAATAATAAATCAATGTACCGAACAAAGCCATATTGGCAAGCACCAGAATAATAATATCACTCTTGTAAAAATCAAAACCTTTTCCACTCCAGAAAGGAAGTTTCCATAGTAAAAACAAAGCAGCTGTAAATGAAACAAGTTTGGTAATCAGGAAAACCAGTTTCAGTTTTTCATTTTTATTTTCATAAAACTGGAAGGAGAGTAAAACAAAAGCCAATAGTGAAAGTAAATGTTCGGTTGCTGTTGGTGCCTCTGCTATCACCCATGCTTTCATATGTTGGGTAAACAATGCAAAAAAAGCAAGCAACAGAAATCGCTTCAACGCCATCCATAACACAAACAGAAATCCTTTTTTGTTTTCAATATACTTTTTCAATGATAATGGAATGGCAGCTCCCATACTGAACAGAAAAAAAGGGAACACCAGGTCCACCCAGGTAATACCGGGTATCGATGGATCAAATTTGTGCAGCGGTGGCGGCACCTGTGCATGAAACATCCAGGCAGGTAATACATCACCATAAGCAATGGCACCGCTTAAGATCATAGTAAGTATAGCAAAGCCACGTAATGCATCCAAGCTTTCATTCCTGTTCATATGCTCAAAATTATTGATTTAAAAAAGCCCCGGTAAACACCGGGGCAGAAACTATTGATTATGACCAATAAAAATTTTACCAGCCTGTATTTTGAGTAATCTTCGGATTTACATCAATCTCAAATTGTGGTATTGGCCACAATTTAAATCTGGGGTTGGTATTATTTCTCGTTTGGTTACGGAAACGAATACGCTGGTTTACACTTGCGCTGTAATCAGGAATACCATCGGCATCAAACACAGGAGTGGCAGGTGCTACTAAAGGATCAATAGCTGCACCTACTACAGGACCGCTGTTTGCTTTTCCATAAATATCCCATCTTCTCAAGTCAAATAAACGCAAGCCTTCGCCTGCAAACTCAACTGCTCTCTCATTTCTTACAATTCTGCGTAAAGTTGCCTGGTCTGTTACTGCTACACTTGGCTGGCCTGCTCTGTTGCGTACCAGATTAATAGCATTTGTAACTGTACCATCAATTTCATTCAGTTCAATTTTAGCTTCGGCATACATCAAAAGAATATCAGCATAACGCATGAGGATATAACCTGTTTTTGTTTCCCATGAATACTGCGTAGAGTCAATATATTTTCTCCATACATAACCTACGCCACCAATATTACCCGTAGCACTTACCTGCCATTGAATACCTGCAGCCTGTGCACCAATCCAGTCATTATTTCCAGTTACATTATCAAACACACCTGTGGTCCAGTTAAAGCGACGACGCACATTTGAATAAATATTAAAAATGGTACGCTCTCTCGGATTTACATATGGTGCTACTGTTGTATTATTTTGATAAACGATGGTATCACCGGGCATAGATACGGTCCAGCGTAAACGATTATCTCTGTTTACACGTGGATTGGCAGGATCATAAACTGCTGATGCATCAATGCGTAATCCATCTCTTCCTTCATAACGATCAACCAATGCCTGTGAAGGGAAATGACTGCTTTGTGAGTTAGTAACCTGGCGTGGAATGCTCAATACAACCATCCAGTTTTGAGGATCCAATACATCTGTAGGATAGGTTTGATTAAACATGATTTCACGGCCGGCATTGGTACGTTGTCCGGCAAGTACAAACAAATTAGGGAAGCTTGGATTCAATCCATATTGTCCACCGGTGATAATTGTATTGGTAGCATTAACAGCAGTACGATAATCTTTAATAAGCAGTGCAAACTTTGCTTTTAACCCTAATGCCACCCCTTTATTTACACGACCCATTAATTGTACAGGTGCTACACCTGCTGCATCAAATCCTGCTGCTGCTTCATCCAGATCTTTATACATATCTGCAACAATAGTGGCAACAGGAGTTTTAGTACTGCTGAGTAATTCATTAACAGCAGGAGTAGTTCTGTAATAAGGTACATCGCCAAACATGTATGCTAAATGAAAATAAGCCCATGCTCTTAACACCAATGCCTCTGCACGTATCCTCGCAAAAGTTTGAGCCGATACATTGTTTTTACCGTTTTCCATTCCCTGTAAATGCTGGTTGGCCCGTTGCACCAAACGATAGCATTGATTCCACGATGTGTTTACAAGGTTATTGTTTACAATAAACAATCCTTCACCCATTGCTACCTGATCTTCAGCATTACCGCCACGCTTCATAGCAAGATCAGTTGATGCTTCCAGTGCAAATAATAATGGCGTGTTGTTGGGAAATACCCAAAAGGCAGATGCATACACACCGGTAAGGCTTTGCTCCATTTCATCCTGATTACTCAGAAATGTGGCAGCCGATGCCTGGTCCAAAGGTTTTCTGTCAAGAAATTTTTTACAGCCCGCAGCCGTTATCAATAACAGCATCATTGGCAGATATATGATTCGTTTCATTTTGTAATTCATTTAAGTGTTCAATTAAAATGTTACGTTTAAGCCTGCAGTATAAGTACGCATTACAGGATAAAACTCTGCATTGGCATCATTGATTTCAGGATCAAACCCTTTCCACGCATTGGTAAACGTTAAAAGATTTTGTCCGCTCACAAATACCCGTATAGAAGCAATTTTTATTTTCTTACAGATAGATTCAGGAATGGTATAACCAAGGTTTATATTCTTAATTCTGAAAAATGATGCGCTTCTTACCCACCAGGATGAAGGCAGATAGTTATTACCGCCAAAACCCGAAGGAAGTAATCTTGGGAATTGTGCATTTTGATTATCCGGTCTCCAGTGATCTTTATGTTGCTCCAGTAATGATGCTGCAAAATCGCTGCTTGCAAATGGTACAGCGCCTGTACCACTGTAATAGTTACTGCGTTTACCTACACCCTGTCCAAAAATGTTTAGATCAAAATTGCGGTAACCGATATTTAAATTAATACTGTATTCATAGCGGGGAAAGTTATTGCCGATGAATCTGCGATCAAGATTGTTTACAATGCCATCCGGTTTGCCATCCGGACCGCTGATGTCAGCATACTTCATATCGCCGGGTTTTGTACCCGTAGCGGGGTTTACATTCCAGGGTGCACCAAATTGTACGGGGGAATTTTTTACATCGTTGGAGTCTGCAAAAAATCCAATGGCTACCAAACCGAAATAAGAATTAAAGGCCTGACCCGGAGCAGTACGTAAGAAATCACCAATGAATGGTAATCCATCAACAAGCTGTGTTACTTTATTACGCACATCAGAAACCATTACAGTGGCATCAAAACTCCATTTTTTGATTTTTTGTTTATAGTTCACTGCTACTTCCCATCCTCTGTTTTCCATGGCACCTGCATTGATGAATGGATTACCCAAACCACCGGCAGATGGCGGAAGTGTGCGGCGTAGGATTTGCTTATTCTGTGTTCTTACATAATAATCCGCTGTTAAGGTTAAGCGGTTGAAGAAGGTAAGATCAATACCCACGTTACTTTGTATGGAAGCTTCCCATTGAATATCAGGATTGGGGAATTGCAGAATAGCCGAACCTAAAGTGGTAACATTATTAAAATAAGCATTGGTGCCATTGAGATTGTTTCCATAATTTGATGTACCATAAAACGCATCAAACGCATAGTTGATAAAGTTTTGATTACCTAATGAACCATAAGAAGCTCTTAACTTACCAAACGTGATGGTTTTTGAAATATTATCAAAGAATTTTTCTTTGGAAAAAATCCATCCGGCTGATGCACCGCCAAATGTACCCCACTGGTTATCTTTTGCCTGTGAGTAGCGGCTTGATGCATCTCTTCTTACGTTCGCTTCAAACAAATACTTATCCCTGAACGAATAATTTATACGTGCAAAAGATCCTAATAACGCTAACTCAGAAGCACCTGCATTATTATCACGTGCCCCCGTGCCTAAGTTCAGATAAGGTTGATTGGGATTGATAAAACCCTGACGTGATGCGCCAAAGAAATAATTGGTAAACAATTCTCTTTGCACACCGCCCATTACTTTAAAGCTGTGATCTTCTTTGATATCAAACTTGTAAGTGGCAATAGCCTGATAAGACGTATAAATGTCATTTCTCCAGCTTTCGCTTAAAGAAGTGGTACCCGGCCATACAGTTATTCTGTCATAACCACCGGTTGCAATATTTGGCTGATAGATATCTACATTCTTTACAAATGTCTTTGTGTATGGATTTCTTTTTTCTCTTGCCCATGAAACTTCTACATCCAAATTTTTAATGGGCGAGAGGTTTAGTGCAAATCTGGTTAACAAGGTAGGTGCCTGTACATTGGATGTACCTGCAGCTTCAGCCATGGCAATAGGATTGCGGTTGTTGCTTTGTGCAGCATTACCGTACTGACCGGGGCCAAATTTACCACCGCCAATAGCCGGTAAACCAATAGCCTGACGAATAATAAACTCCGGTGAGCCGGTAGATGGGTTAATTGTTGTATTATCAGTATATGCCAGGTTACCGGTAAAGGTGAGCCACTTGTTTACCTTAATTTCAGGGTTTAAACGAATATCATAACGACGGAAACTATTGTTTTGAATTAAGCCCTGCTGATTGAAGAATGTAAATGAACCAAACAAGCTTACTCTGTCGCCACCACTGCTGAACTGCAGGTTATGATTGTGCATCAGCCCCTGATTGGTTAAAATTTCATTGAGCCAGTCTGTATCAATTACATCCAGATTATTGGGGGCAGTTGTTCTGTACCTGTCAATCAATGTTTGAGGAAATACAACCGCCGCAGGGTTACCTGTTCTGTTTTGCTCTGCTGTATTGCTCAGCACCATGTGATCCAAAGCGCTTACACGATCAGGCAAGGCAGTAAATGATTGCTTGGTAATGAAATTATTATAGCTTACCTGCAAACCTTTTTGTTTTGCTCTTTTTGTTTTAATAAGAACCACCCCACCTGATGCACGGTTACCATAGATAGCAGTGGATGCCGCATCTTTTAAAATGGTTACGCTTTCAATGATGTTTGGATCAATATTATTAAATGAACCGTTATTGAGAATAACACCATCAACAACAATCAAAGGATCATTGCTGCCACTTATGGAGCTTTGACCACGAATGACAATACTTGCACCATCAGCACCCGGTCTGCCGCTTTGCTGTTGTACAGTAACACCCGGAGCCAGGCCCTGCAGTACCTGAGTGGAACTGGATACCTGTCTGCGTGTAATGGTTGCATTGTTTAATGTAACAGTGGAGCCGGTTACGTTTGCTTTTTTTTGAGTGCCATAACCTACTACAACTACTTCACCTAAATCGCCTACAGCATTTTCAAGCGTTACATCCATTGTTGCCCCGCTTACTGTTATCTCTCTTGTATTAAAGCCCACACCGCTAAACACAAGTACATCGCCGGGAGTAGCTGTAATACTGAATGTACCGTTGGCAGATGTTACAGTACCTTTAGCGCCGCCTTTTACTTTTATTGAAATGCCCTCTGCCGGATTTCCGGATGAAGCACTGGTAACCCGTCCCGTTACCGTTGATTGTGCTGCCACATATATTGCTGACGAGAGCATCATCAGCAACAGCATGAGTCGAAGTTTCATAATCATAGTTTTGATCGTTATTAATAAAAAAATTGTTTACTCAAACTGCCCGGTGTGATTCACTTGTTTTAATTGAAACGGATTGATGATTTGATCCAGCAACACTGCCAACTCTCCTCTTGTAATGTTTCTTTTTTCGTCAAAATTTTTTAAGCCCCAACTGCTCCACTTATTTTCAATTTGCTGTTTAATGTTGTTGTAATTGTTATAATCAAATTCATTTTGCAACTGATAGATAAATCCCAGCTGACGAGCAATACGCACAGCATCATCAACAGTAATAAACGGATGATTGTAATGCTGAAGTCTGATGAAAGGGGCTATGTCATTTATAAAAACAGTTGTAGTTACTGATGAGTCAGGATAAAACCATGTTCTGTTAGCCCACTGATGAGGTTCTCCTTTCCCTTTCAAAATTCCTGTAGCGCCTATTCGTTGTATGCTTCCAAAATGCGGATGCAAAAGTTTTACATCATAATAAGGCATGATATATGCTTTACTTTTCAACAACTCCTGTTGTACAGTTCTTACATGTACATCTCTTGCATTTTTGTTTTGAAGTACAGCCAAAGCCGCCAGCACGCCGGCGGCCTGACCAGTCATCATTACACATGGTTGTAAACGGGTGGTACCATTCACCACATTGCTTACACTAATACTTTTCTCTGCTATGATAATACCATTATGCTTTTGCGGAATTAATGCACCTAGCGGCACATTGAATGAAGGAACAGGATAAAACCCTAAATGCTGCGGTGCTTTTGGATTTTCACGGTGATGATGATCGATTGGGTAATCACCTACAGCAATACCGGTTCTGTATAAAGCTTCTGCCTGTGCAAATGGTTGAGCAATATGCTGAATTTTAAACCGCACCAATCCTTTTACTCTTCTGCTTTCACGGTGATAAGGTATGAGCGGAAGCTTATCGTCTGTAGGAAATTCATCATCAGCCAAATCCAAATGTTTGAACCCAAACTGAGTTTGTAAAAAATAAATGAACCGAATCGTTTTTGCTTTGGCCTGTACAATGGCAGCTTTACGTTGCTGCGCATTCATGGGAATCATGTTAATGTAAATATCATTGCCTTTGCCCGGCCAGTTGATCATGTATTTACCATTGGGCAGTTTGCCATAATCCAGCATTTTTTGTGCTGTTACATTACTGGTAATTTTTTCCGGTGTACTGCTGAATTCATTGTTGCATCCATCAAATTCCATGGGATCATAGTTAGCAGGTTTGGGCAGTGTTCTGTCAGCACCTTTGCCGTAATCTTTAAGAATAGCAGCATAGGTCATATCCTGAATAATGTCATTGCTTTCAGGCACATTTATATTTTCGCCGGTGATACTGCTGGCTTCCATTCCCATGTCAAAAGGAATGTTGGCACCGGCTATTACATCACCCAATTCTGTAGCATCTATGATTTGTTTGGCATAAATGGTGATTTGCTTTTTTGTTTTTACATCAACAAATACAGCCCCGGTAACAGTACTGCCGTTTACAATTGCTTTTACAAATACTGTTTGATACAATACTTTTAAATGGGGCAAAGCACCTGCAAATGTTTTGATGATACTGTCGCCCACATGCGGTTCAAACTGGGTATTGCTTACCCATCCTGTTGCTACAGCATTGGGTCCGCCATATACTTTGTACAATTGTTGTCTGAACTCTCCCCAAATACCGGAAGGCATGTTATGATTACCATCAAATGCTGCCACACCTGCTGCACTGAACATGCCGCCCAGCCAAACTGTAGGTTCTGCAATAATGGTGTTCACACCCATACGTGCACTTTGAATACCAGCAGCACAACCGCCCGTGCCGCCGCCAATCACCAGCACATCTGTACGCAGCACAGTTTGTGCATGCACAGATGCAGTAATGAACAGCAGCAGCAAGGTTAGTTTCAAATACATTCGGTTGTTATTTTGATGTTTTTTCAGGTCAGCATTCACTTCTTATATCAACATGAAAACATTTGTTAACAGATATTGCCAACAACTCACTTTAATCCTTCCAGTGTGTTCCAAACCTGGTAAAGTGCACGTGGTATATGAAAACATCCTTTCCATTTACCACCTTTTAAATTCAGCAACACTTCGCCTCTGCGGTTGAGATATCCAAACCATTCATCGTACTCCAAATCTTTAAAATGATTCCAGGTATACTCATGTACATTCAAAAACCATTTGGCACATCGCTCATCACCTGTTAATGCATAAGCTTTTGCTAATGCCACTAATGCTTCCACATGCACCCACCAGAGTTTTTGATCCCATTCCAGTTGTTGTGTTGGATGGCCCTGCATATCCATGAAATAAAAGATGCCACCGTATTCTTTATCCCATCCGTATTCCAATGTATCAAGCATAATATTGCAGGCTTTACGGATTAGTGCTTCATCATTCCTACGTTTTCCCAGATCCATAATAAACCACATGGCTTCAATGGCATGGCCGGGATTGAGAACTCTTCCTTCAAAACAATCAGCAAAACTTCCGTCTTCATGTACATTTTCTAAAATCAAACCAAGCTGCGGTTGATAGAACACCTCCATTACTTCATGAAGCACTTCAGGAATAAAACTGTCCACACGTTCTTTACCAATTACATGTTCTAACTCCAGAGAGAGATTGCACAAAATCATGGGCAATGAAAAATTCTTGAGATTTCTTGTGCCGGGAACTGCTTTATTGTAAATGCCTTTCCAGTTATGGCGGCGGCGGAGAATATTTTCAAAAGTGTCAAGTGCAATTTGTTTATACCGGTCGTTGGGGCTTGCTTTGTCAAGTGATGCAAAAGCCATGGTAGCAAAACAATCGCTGAAAATATTGTAAGGCTGAACCAATGGCTGCCCTTCAGCTGTTAATGAAAAATACCAGTTGCCTTCTTTATCTCTTCCATGCTTTTCCAAAAAGTTGGCCCCGTGTATTGCCATATTGAGCCACTCCTCTTTTTGCGCCACATGGTTATACATAAAACTGAAACACCATACCTCACGGCCCTGCAACCACATAAACTTATCTGTATCATACACCTTTCCAAAACGATCCAAACAGGTAAAATAACCTCCATTCGCTTCATCCTTACTGTGGCGGAGCCAAAATGGGAGAATATGATTCATCAGTTCATCACGATACTGTTGTGCAACAGCAGCAAGCGATCCGTTTGTACCGGCAATAGTTTTGGTTGTTACGGAAGACACTTCCATATAAAGAGATATTAATAAGAATGGTGAAGTTATTTATCTTTTTTATTAAATTCAAAATTCTTTTTAATAATTTTTATTTAGTAACCCAATTTATTGCCTCTTTTTGAGAAAAGGGATTGGCTGGGTAAACAGATTTAATAACTTTAGCGCATGAGCAGTACACATTCATTAATGGAAGTTTTTGGAGAGCAAATCACCGGTACCGGCGTGGTATTAAAAAATAAGGGGCTAAAAAAGGATATCATTAATCAATTGGATGCAGATGGCGACCTTACCATTGCCGACCTCTCCCGTGAGCTCAACATCAGCACGCCCAAGATCACCAGTATGGTTAACGAGTTAATTGAAGAAGGGCTGCTGCAGGACCTCGGTAAAATTGACAGTACCGGCGGCCGCCGTGCCAGCATCTATGGCCTGGTAAATGATGCCTGTTATTTTATAGGGGTAGATGTAAAACGCTACTACATTAATATTGGTTTGCTGGATTTTAAAAAGCACCTTGTAAGTGTGGATGAAAAAATTCCTTACCCGCTGGAAAACACACAGCAGTCTTTAACCGCATTAATTGATACTATCCGAAATTTTATTAAAGAACAGGGCATCTCAAAAGATAAAATTCTAGGTATAGGTATTAATCTTAGTGGTCGTGTAAATAATATTACCGGTTACAGTTACAGTTATTTTCACTTTCATGAAGAGCCACTGGTAGCTACCATTGAACAGGAGTTGGGCATCCGTACTTTTTTGGAAAACGATTCCAATGCCATGGCTTATGGTGAGTTTGCACATGGTGTGGTTACCAATGAAAAAAATGTACTTTTTATCAACCTGGATTATGGCACGGGCAGCGGTATCATCGTTGATGGAAAAGTGTATTATGGCAAAAGTGGTTTTAGCGGTGAGTTTGGTCATATCCCCTTTTATGATAATGAAATCATTTGCGGCTGTGGCAAAAAAGGTTGTTTGGAAACAGAAGTGAGCGGACAGGCATTGCTGCGAAAAGTAAAAGAAAAGATGGGGGCCGGGGCCGCTACCATTCTCACTAAAAAGAAAGAAGAACTAAAACTGGAAGATCTCATTGAAGCAGCTAAACAGGAAGATGTACTCATGATTGAACTGCTGGCTGACATGGGAGAAAAATTAGGTCGGGCTTTAGCTGTACTCATCAACCTGTTTAACCCTGAACTGGTAATTCTGGGTGGCACCCTTGCTGAAACCGGTGATTATTTACGATTGCCCGCACGCAGTGCACTTAATAAATATTCACTTTCACTGGTGAATAATGACACACAGGTAAAACTCTCCAAACTGGGCGAAAAAGCGGGGGTGATGGGCGGTTGCTTAATTGCCCGTAATAAAGTGCTGGGAAAGATGCAGTAATAAATCATAGGGCTGCACATGACCCTAATCAATAAACAAAAACTTTAATGCACACCCTTAAGTTCCACTACAAAAAAGCTTCCTCCGGAACAATAGAAAACCACAAGACTCAAAATAATTTTTAAATTATTTGGAAAAATGAACACTGTTCATTTTCTTTGTGGTCTAATTATTCAAGCATGACAATTGCTGCAAGAAAGCAAAGGGAAAAGGAAGAGATGCGCCGGCTCATACTGGACGCCGCCAAAAGCATTTTCCTGGAAAAGGGCTTTCACAGCACCAGTTTGCGGAACATAGCCGAGAAAATTCAATACAGCCCCGGCACCATTTACCTCTATTTTAAAGACAAAGACGAAATCTTTCATGCCCTGCATGAAGAAGGTTTTGCCAAAATGCTTCAAATGATGGCGCCGCTGCAACATGTACAGGACCCTATGCAGCGCTTAATCGCTATGGGAAGGGTTTACATGAGTTTTGCCTGGGAAAACAAGGATCTGTACGATCTCATGTTTATCATGGAAGCACCCATTAACTCTGAAAAAGACCGGGATAAATGGGTTATGGGCAATCAAACCCTGGAACAACTGAAACAGATTTTAACGCAATGCAAACAGGTAGGCTATTTTAAAGATATGGATCCCGAATACCTGTCTTTTTTGATATGGTCTTCGCTTCATGGTATGTGTGCGCTTTATTGCCGAAACAGATGCCATGCTTATGAACACACAGCAGACCAGGATTTACTCAAACAGGGTATGGATTATTTCATCAGCATCATCCAGAAAAGCTGAGGAATTTTTTTTGCCCTTATACTGAACATTGTTCATTAACTAATGACTGTTTATTATGAAATGGTTATCAACTAAAAAGAGGCTGCAAAGGCCCCGCAAAAAAAACCTTTTTCCACATCAACATGTGGCGAAAAAGACGGCTTTTAAAACGCAACTTGCGGCTGTAAACCTTACTTATCATCAACCTGCACTACCCCACCTGTTTTTTCCATCAATCACTCTTTATATGAAAGCATTTGTACAATCAACCGGCATGGCGTTGCTGCTGCTTTTTGCAACCAATGTACAGGCCCAAACGGTACTTGACCGGTACATACAGGAAGCATATAGTACCAATCTGGTGCTGAAAGAAAAAAAGACAGGGTTGGATAAAAGTCTGCTGGCCATTAAAGAAGCCCGGAGTTTGTTTTTACCCACTACCTGGTTTGAAACCCAATATACTTTAGCCCGGGGCGGCCGCAGCATTGACATTCCAATTGGTGATTTGCTCAACCCCGTGTACAATACATTGAATCAGTTAACAAACAGCAACAGCTTTCCCAATGTGACTAATGTAAAAGAACAGTTCCTGCCCAACAACTTTTATGATGTGCGGATTAAAACCACCATGCCCATTCTTAATCCCGATATTAAAATCAATCAACAGATCAAAGAACAGGAACTGCGTTTGAAAGAAAATGAAATACTCATTTACAAAAGGGAGTTGGCCAAAGAAATTAAACTGGCTTACTATAATGTACTCATGAGCGCCAAAGCCATTAGCATTCTTGAAAGTGCATTGAGTGTAGTACAACAAAACCTGCGGTTGAACCAATCATTACTGTCTAACGGAAAAGGATTACCTGCTTATGTAGCAAGAGCTGAGAGTGAAGTGAGCAGTGTAGAAAATCAATTGCTCAACGCAAAAAATAATGAGCAGAACGCCACTGCTTATTTTAATTTTTTACTCAACCGCAATTTAACAGAGGCGATCATTAAAGAAGAAGCAAGTATGAAAGACCTGCATCTTCAAACACTGCTGGCCGGTGATGAAGATGTACAGAAAAGAGAAGAGTTGAAAGGGTTGGGTATTGCCACGGGTATCAACAACAGTGTTTTAAAAATGAATCAATCCTTTCGCAAACCAAGATTGAATGCGTTTCTTGATTTAGCCTCACAGGGTTTTGATTTTAAAGTGGACCGCCGTTCTTTCTTTTACCTGGGTGGTGTGCAATTGCAAATTCCGATTTACACCGGCAAACGCAACCTCTATAAGACAGAACAAACAGGTTTTGATTTGCAACGCATCCATTTTCAAACAGAACAAACAAAACAGCAACTGCAACTTGCTTTGTTCACCTCACGCAACAATGTAAAGAATGCTTTCAACAGTTATCAGGCAACCGTAAAACAGGAGCAGGCAGCAGCACAATATTTTAAACTGATTGACCGTGGTTTTAAAGAAGGCGTGAACAGTTTTATTGAATTCCTTGATGCACGCAATCAACACACCAACGCTCAATTGCAACTCTCCATCAATCATTATAAATTTTTAGCCAGTCTTGCTGAGTATGAACGCCAGACTGCCACTTATTCCATCAACCAATAAACATATTGCATCATGAAACAAATCATTTATACATCAGCACTTGCTCTTTTTCTGGTTGCCTGCGGCACCAATGCATCAGAGAAAAAAAGTACAACAACAAGTAATGCTATCCCCGTTCGTATTGCACCCATCCAAACGGACTCATCTTTCAATACGATTCAGGCCACCGGGCTTATCACCACAGAAAATGAAGCACGTCTTTCATTTAAAATCGGCGGAGTGATTGAACAGGTATATGTAGAAGAAGGACAGCAGGTAAAACAAGGGCAGCTGTTAGCATCACTCAACACGACTGAAATTGCCGCACAGGTACAACAGGTACAACTCTCTGTTGAAAAAGCACAACGTGATTACCAGCGTGCCAGCAATTTGTATAAAGACAGTGTGGTTACGCTGGAGCAATTTCAAAACAGCAAAACAGGATTGGACATTGCACGTCAAAATCTGCAACAGGCAGCTTTTAATCTGCGTTATGCAAAAATTTATGCAAGTGCCAACGGCTTTGTGGTAAAGAAAGTATTGAATGCAGGTGAAGTAGCCTCCCCCGGCTCACCTGTGGTGGTGGTAAGTGAAACAGGTAAACAAAGCAAGTGGGTGTTACGGGCAGGTGTAGCCGATGTAGAATGGTCGGCCCTTAAAGAAGGTGATAAAGCAAGTGTAACAGTGGACGCTTATCCCGACAAACAGTTCAACGCTGTAGTGAGTAAAAAATCATTGGCGGCTGATGCAGCCAGCGGTTCTTTCCAGATTGAGTTACAAATTGATTTTGGCGGATTGCAACCTGCCGTGGGTTTATTTGGCAAAGCCATCATTACACCTTCCGTTATCACCAATGGTTTCAGTATTCCTTATGAAGCATTACTGGAAGCCAATGGCAAAAAAGGATTTGTATTTGTAACCAATGATCAAAAGAAGGTAGAACGTGTGGAAGTAACCATTGCATCTATTGAAACCAATCGTGTATTCATAGCCGATGGATTGAAAGGTTATGCCTATGTAGTTGTAAGCGGCAGTCCTTACCTCACCGGCGGCGCTGCCATCAACGTCATCAAATAATCATCATCTAAAAGTATTCAAATGAAACTTACTTCCTTTTTTGTTAAGAACTACCAGTTTACATTGGTGGTGTTTGTGATGGTGATTGTGGTGAGCATAACCACGATGTTTAACATGCCCCGTGCAGAAGATCCGGAAATCAATCCGCCACAGTTTCCCATTGTGGTGATTTACCCCGGTACCAGTCCTAAGGATATGGAAGAACTGGTGGTAAAGCCCATTGAAAAACGTGTGAGCGAACTGGAGAACATCAAAAAAATCAACACCAATATCAATGATGGTGTGGCGGTGATTGTGGTGGAATATAAATACAACAGCAGTGTTGATGCCAAGTACCAGGAACTGATCCGTGAAATGAATTCGCTGCGCACCGAATTACCGCAGGATATCTACAGCCTGGAAGTACGTAAGGTAACTCCTACGGATGTAAACGTGTTGCAAATCGCATTGGTATCAGAAAACGCATCGGATGAAAAGATGAAATACTATGCGGATGCGTTGAAAGAAGAACTGGAAAAAATCAAAAGCTTAAAGAAAGTAGATGTGCAGGGTGTGCGTGAGCAGCAGGTACGCATCGACTTACAGGTAGATAAACTGGCGCAATTAAAAATTCCGTTGAATGCAGTGTTGGGCAGTATTCAAAGTGAAGCCGCCAATATACCTGCAGGCAGTGTGCGTGCCGGCAGCAAAACCTTTAATGTAAAAACAAGCGGTAAGTATAAAAATCTGGAAGAAATTCAGAATACAGTGGTGTATGCAGCCGGAGGAAAAACAGTTTTGCTCAAAGATGTGGCCACTGTTTCTTTTCAGTATGAAGAACAGAAACATATGGTGCGATTAAATGGTCATCGTTCTGTATTGGTACTGGCTGCACAAAAAAGCGGCGAGAACATTGCCAAAACACAGCAAGCTTATTTACCGGTGATTGAAAAGTTTGCAAAAACATTGCCTGCCAATATTGAATTGATCAAATCATTTGACCAGGCTGATAATGTGGGCAGACGACTAAGCGGCCTGGGTATTGACTTTTTAATTGCCATTGGTTTAGTGATGATTACACTTATACCATTGGGATGGCGTGCTGCGGTGATTGTAATGGTGGCCATACCGCTTTCATTGGGGCTGGGTATTGTATCACTCAACTTTATGGGTTTTTCACTCAACCAGTTAAGTATTGTTGGGTTGGTGGTAGCCCTGGGTTTGTTGGTGGATGACAGTATTGTGGTAGTTGAAAATATTGAACGCTGGCTGCGTGAAGGGCACAGTAAAAAATTTGCAGCAGTAGAAGCTACCAAGCAGATTACATTGGCTGTGCTTGGTACCACCGCTACATTGGCCATTGCGTTTATGCCATTGGCTTTGTTACCAGAAGCATCGGGTGAGTTTATCCGTTCCTTACCACTGGCGGTGATTGCATCTGTAACTGCATCACTACTTGTTTCCTTAACCATTATACCTTTTCTCGCCAGCCGTGTATTGAAAACGCATGAAAATCCTGAAGGCAATATTTTCTTACGTGGTCTGAAAAAAATCATCAGCGGCAGTTATACCAAACTGCTGGAATATTCACTCAGGCATCCTGTTATTACACTGGTTACAGCTTTTGCAATGTTTGGTGCTTCTTTATTTGTATTTAAAATCATCGGCTTTCGTTTATTTCCCACCTCTGAAAAACCACAGTTCCTCGTGAACATCAACATGCCCTTACAAAGTAACCTGGAGGCTTCCAATAAAATGTCTTTGTATGTGGAGAAGGAATTATTAAAGAATCCTTCAGTGGAATATGTTACCACCAATGTGGGCAAGGGCAATCCACGTATTTATTACAATGAAATTCCGGCCAATGAAAAAAGTGATTACGCACAGTTATATGTGCAACTGAAAAAAGAAGTGAATCCCGTAAAAAAGAAGAAACTGATTGACAACTTCAGAGAACAATTTTTAAAAATTCCGGGTGCTAAGATTGAAGTAAAAGATTTTGAACAGGGTCCGCCTGTAGAAGCACCGGTAGCCATCAGGGTAAGCGGTAATCATTTAGATACACTTCGTAAACTGGCTGTGCAGGTAGAGCAGGTATTAAAGAGCATTCCGGGCACCATTTATATCAATAACGATGTAGATGTATTGAAGAGTGATCTGAAAGTAAAAATCAATACCGAAAAAGCAAGAACACTGGGTATCCAAACAGCCGATATTGACCGCACCATTCGTTTAGCCATTGCCGGTGTAGAGCTGGCCAAGTACACCGATGATAAAGGCGATGATTACAACATCGTAGTAAACACACCCAAAGAAGAATTCGCCACACTGCAAACATTTGACCGCCTGTTCATCAACAATGCAGTGGGCACACCTGTTCCGTTGAACCAGGTGGCATCACTGGAGTTTGAAACATCACCCAGCGTGATCAAACACTTAGACAAAAAACGGTTTGTGGTGATTACTGCTTTTACAGATAAAGGGGTACTGGCACAAAACATCAACAAAGCGTTTGAAGAAAAAATGAAAAGTATTGCATTACCTGCAGGCTATAATTATCAAATAGCAGGTGAAGCAGAGAGTGAGCAGGAAGCCTTTGGCGGCGGTTTTATGACGGTGGTGATTGCAACAGTTTTTCTGTTCATCATGGTATTGATTCTGGAATTCAAAACCTTTAAGAGCACATTAATTGTATTGAGTGTGATACCGCTGGGTATTATCGGTGGTGTGCTTATGTTATGGATAACCGGCAACCCTATGAGCTTTGTAGCCATCATCGGATTTATAGGGTTGGCAGGTGTTGAAGTAAAGAATTCGATTCTCCTGGTTGATTTTACCAATCAGTTAAGAGAAAACGGCAAGGGATTGGATGAAGCCATCCGTGAAGCAGGTGAGTTGCGCTTTTTGCCGATTGTATTAACCAGCTTAACGGCCATTGGCGGTTTAATACCTATTGCACTCAACAGCAATCCATTGGTTTCACCACTGGCACTGGTGTTGATTGGCGGACTCATATCTTCCACCATTCTCTCCCGTATTGTAACACCGGTGGTATATAAACTCATACCGCCACGTGTGGAAGTAAAAGAAGAGGGTGACATTTCTTAAATCATTTCAAAACCATAAAACGATAAACCATGAACCTGTCTTATCATCAACTAACGCAAACCATTAGCCGGTTGCTCAAATTGCAACCGGGCATGGTAACCACAGACACTCATTTAAAAGATGAACTGGGTCTTACCGATTGGGAACTGACTTTATTGATTAACCAACTGGAACGCAAGTTTCGGGTGGAGTTTCCGGAGCAGGAAGTGCAGCAGTTGCAAACCGTAGAGGCACTGGTAAGCCGCATAAGTTTATAAGCGAATCTGTTTACACAACGGATCCTGGCCCATTTGCCAACTGCAACTGCATAACAGGTCTGCATCAGCATTTACCTGTTTGTTTCACTGATCCAATGAAACTGTTTTTCTCCCAGCGGAAAAACAGTTGTGCGGCGGCGGAGTGTGAGTTGTAGTGAGTCTGTGAGCGGAATACTGCGTAGCATCAGCGTTACACTATCTTTCACTTCGTACCTGAACTGCACAATGGGAACAGAATCTGAAGTTCTGCGGAACAGTGAAAGCGTAGATCGTACACTGTCTACTTTGTAATTGAAATAGCCACGGCCGTACCGTTGACGGAAGCGACTGTCAGTTGTTTTAATACTTCCCTCCATACCTTTATCGAGAACGAAGTTTTGCCAGAAAAGAGAATCGGTATCAGCAATGGATAATGTATCACCCTGATGCACCTGCAGCAGCACATCGTACATACCTGTTTTAAGTACAGGCGGGTTGATTTTATTGTGTTGTTGATTGTATGATTGCAAAGACAGCATAACCGTTACGCCCATTGTTAATCCAACAAACACCCACTTTACGGTACGGGCTAAACGACGGCCACGTTTGGTGCTAAAAGGAAATTGTAAAATATTGCTTGACTCTGCCCTGTTATGAAAGAAAAATGCAATCAACCTTGGAAGTTCCATGGCCAGTAACCAGCAACAAATCACTACTAATGTTATGGAGTTGATCTTTACCGGAATATCATAACTCAGGTTGAGCATCATAACATTGAAGAACACACCCAGCGAAACCAATATCCCCAGCGTTGCTGTTGGCCGGAACAGGAGTAAGAGAGCAGCCACTACTTCAATAAGACCTGAAAAAAACTGATAGCTGAACGAGTAGCCGATAAACATCCATGAGAAACGCATGGGGAGGTAATCGCCCAGCGGAGTTGCCAATTGACTGAGACTGGGGAAAGGCATCTGTACGGCAAAGAGTTTAAAGATACCATAGGACAATCCGTTTGAAATAATGAAATAACGAAGACCCAGACAAAGCCAGTAATTGAGTTTACTGTAATGCGGCCGTTTACGATCGAGCAAGGACCAGATGATGGTACCCACTACAGCCAGCAACAAACCTGTGTACAAACCCATCCACTGTTCCGGCGTATCACCATTACCATTAGGTGGTTGTGTTGCCGGAGTAATATGATAGAGCCATTGATTGATCCAAAGTGCAAGTTTATCCAATGGCATGAACACATAATTCATTAAAACATCCATACCGGGAATACCCTGCAGAAAAACAAAGGGGGTGATAATGATGTTAACGGCCAAAAAGAAAAAACGGAAGATGAGTTTATATGCAGCAGACCATGGCTGTTGTATTTCAGGCAGCATTCAGTTTGGTTTTGAACTAAGATAAATAGCTGAGTTCATTTGAGCAACATTTAATCATCTTTTCCATTTCCATCTTAACCCGCCATAAATCATGCGGCCGGTTACAGGACCCCATACCAATGATGCATCAAAGTAAGGTCCAAACGCATCAGCCGCTGCAACGATCACATCTTTCTGAAAGAAGTTGGTGAGGTTTTCACCACCCAGGTAAAGATCAAAACTATTTTTCTTACCCAGCTCTTTGCTCAACTGTGCATTCATGAGCAGATAAGATGGAGATTTAGTTGTACGTTGAAAGTTCACCGGATTTGCAGCTGTTGATGGGATCCGTTTGCTTCCATTGTAGTTAAGTGTAAGGTCCAGCTTCCAGCCTTTATAATCAAATGCAAGATTGGTAAAAGCCCTGTGCAGTGCAGTGAATGGTTTTTGCAGCAGTTGATTAATGTAAGTTGTTTGTACATCAAAATAGCGGTAGGCCAGGCGCCATTCCAAATGCTGAAACGGTTGTAGATTCAACTCTGTTTGAAAACTGTTGGAATAGGATTTACCATTGAGGTTATAGAAACGGATGCTGCGTGCATCTTCCATATCCACCACTACCTGTTGTGAAAAATCATTGCGGAAAAAATCAAGCGCCAGTGAAGCTTTGCGGTTGAACAGACGGAACTGCTGATCATAACTGATGCCTTTGTTCCATGCCACTTCGGGCATCAGCCCATAGGCCTTACCGTTAGCAGCACCAACGATCTGCAATTGACGGGCACTCACAAATACACCCGTGTTTTCTGCCAGTATATTGGCGGTACGTTGTCCTCGTCCTGCACTCAAACGGAAACTGCTTCCTTTTACCGGTTCGTATTTCAGGTGTAAGCGTGGTGTCACAAACCAGCCAAACAGGTTGTTGTGATCAACACGTAATCCGGCTACCAAAACAAATTTTTTAGCAGGATCATAGGTGTATTCAAAAAAGGCACCGGGCACTGCTTCTCTTCGTGCAAATGAAAGCCGGTTAAACTGTTCATCATACACATCATATACCCAGCTGGCGCCTGTTCTGAATTTGTGAAAGGTGGTACCGATGATGGATTGATAAATGAGATTGCTGTAAATGTTTTTTTGCTTTGCATTGTAAAGCGTTAAACCATAGTAGGCATCCTGACGGTGATTATAAGCCGAAACCTGCAGACCGATGCTTTTGTATTTCTTTTCAGGAAACACATAACCTGTTTTGGCAAAGGCTTCCACTCTTGTTGTTTGCATACCTAAACCGTATTGATCTGTACTGCCTTTATGTTTGCCTGGATCAAAAGCAATGGTGCCGCCTGTTTTATCATCGGTCAATGCTTTGATGCCAAACTGAATGATCCATCCTTTTCCATCTTCATACTTCCAGCGGTTAACACCACTCCATAGTGCACCGGTTGGCAGGTCACGAAAAACATCCTTATTAAAATCGATTGTTTTGTTGTATAAAAAATCACCGTGCATTAAGAAGGTAGTGCTCCATTTTTTTCCAACCGATGCCGACCAGTTGAGGTTGACATCCGTTTTGTTCATGTTGTTGCGGTAGAGATTAAGATAGAACTTCTCTCCTTTATCCGGCTTCTTCAGTTCGATATTGATCTGCCCCGCTATACTTTCAAAGCCATTGGCTACGGAACCGGTGCCTTTGGTCAATTGAATACTTTCAATCCACGGACCTGAAATGGTATTCAATCCCATGGGTGTGGCAAGTCCTCTTGGTCCGGGCAGATTCTCCACTGTGAGTTGTGTATAGTTACCGCTCAAACCTAATAATTGAATTTGTTTGGAGCCTGTTACAGCATCGTTATAAGACACATCCACAGAAGGGTTGGTTTCAAAACTTTCACTTAGGTTGCAACAGGCCGCTTTGAACAATTCTTTTTCCGTCATGATCTGTGTGCGGATGGGATTGGCTGCCGATAGATACGTTGAACGTTGTTTGGCAGTGATGATAACCTCCTGCAATTGTTTGCCTTTGGCCAAAATGATCATCAGGTCTTCTTTTGCAAGCACATTGATGGTATCAGCACGGTAACCGGTGTAGCTGATGATGAGTGTGGTGCTACCTTCAGCAGTTATCATAAATACACCTGTACTGTCGCTCATCACTGTTTTACCAGTTTGCATCCATTGCACTGTAGCACCGGGTAGTGGTGTGAAATTTCCTTTGCCTGTTTCTTCCAGCACCACGCCTTTAATCTGTACTGTTGTTGGGTGAGTTGTATGTACCTGTGCAGTATCTGTTGTTTGCTGCATTTTTCGGTAATGGCAGCAGGCAGGCAATGCATTGTACACCGCATCATTGGCACGTATGCCATCTGCATCATGACCAGCGGCTACAATACGGTTCACTACTTTTTCTTTAGTGGTGAGGGATGGATTGTAATGCAGGGTTAGTTGCTGTTGGGTTTTGTTCCATTGGACACTGAGTACGCCTTTGCCTTTGGCTACTTCTTCAATACGGTCTTTACACATACTGCAGACGCCAGCCACGGGCACAACAACAGAGCTGTCTGTAACCGTTACCTGTGCTGTTGTTGTAACGCACTGCAGCAGCAGCCAAAACACAAAAAGAATCTGGATCATCGTTGAAACTACAAAAATAGAAACGGTTGTACAAGAACAACTGATGCAGTAGCGTGAATCATACTGATTGCTGTCAGTAAACAGGACAGCGGCATTATTGATTCACCACTACTTCTTTTTTGTTCAGATTACTATACAGTTGCTCCGCAAGAGGGCCGCAGATGTATTGCAGCAACACGGCCGCATATTCCACCGGTTCTCCCTTGTCGTTTTTTTTGATGACTGAAACACCACCGATGGGCCAAACAGTCCGTGTAAACAAGCGTGCCATATAGATTTTACCCGCTTCAAAATAAACCGGTTCTTTCAATTGCTGGTACATGGTATGAAATAGGTGCAGACCGGTATCGATATATAACATCGTACACCGGTTCATACGCAAGGGTGTACGCAGGTAATTGACACGGGAACCCCCGTCATAAAATTCATACTTGCCCAACGGATGAAGTGATTCATTAAATACAAACAATACCGCTTTCGTTTGCAATAACTCTTCATTTATTACACCACGTAAATCATCGGGGCATTGATTAGGTAACAGGGCATATTTAAATTTCATGGAATCGGTAACCGCCGGGGACACTTGTGCCTGTAGCTCAAACATACAAACGCAGCACACCAGTAATAGAAGTTGGTTGCGCATGGTTTTAATTTTGAAGTAAAATAATACAGGAATGGCTCGATGTGAATGATACCCGTCAGTAAAAGAAGTGTTTAAAAAAGTACCGAACTTCTTTACAGAAACCACCATGAAAAAAATAAATTACAAAAGAATAATGCTATATTTAATGACTTCGTCCCTTTGGACATCTTTCTTTGCCCTGTGTATTCTTCACCCCCAAAAGCAATTAAAAATGAAACGCTTGACCAGACTCTCTGTCCTGCTTCTTAGCATGACCCTGCCTTTATTCTTCATTTCCTGTAATAATGAAGAAGCCAAAACAGAATCAACAAACGGCGATACTACAGCCGCAGCTCCTGAACCTGTGAACACCATTGTTACCACACCCCAGCTGATGGGCTTGATCAAACACAAAGTGAAAGATTTTGCAGCCTGGAAAGTTGCTTATGATTCACATGATTCTGTAAGATTAGCGAATGGTATTCATTCTTATGTGATTGGAAGAGGTATGGATGATTCCATGACGGTTTTAGTTGCCATGAAAATCGATAATCTGGACCAGGCAAAAGCTTTTGCCAAAGATCCTTCTTTAAAAGAGCGCATGCAGAAAGGCGGCGTTGTTGGTGCACCCGAAATTTCATTTATCAATGTGGTGTGGCAGGATACGGTGAACGTGGGCAGTATTCCACGTGTGATTACTACGTATACCATTAAAGACTGGGATACCTGGAAAAAAGGATTTGAAGAAGGAAAACAGGATCGGATTGCGAACGGAATTGTTGACCGTCAGTATGGTCATGATGCTGATGACAATAAAAAAGTATCAACAGTTACAGCACTTACGGATGAAGCAAAAGCAAAAGCCTACTGGTCATCTGATGCCATCAAGAAACGCATTGAAACCGGCGGTATCACCAGTCCGCTCAATCGTTTTGTGTTTAAGATTGTACAACGTTATTGAGGAAAGCAAAACTTACATGTACTGGTGAATAAAAAAGATGAAGCCATGGCTTCATCTTTTTTATTTGTCTATTTGTCAATCGGATCGCAACCTCACCAGATGAAAAGTATGTATAAACACTTTTGGCAGGAGACCAACCAATAAGAAAATAACAATACTTATTTTTCTGATTGGAATTTGTAAACCATCAATCAGTTGCCTTTCAGCTAATTTCAATGGAATTGAAAAACGCCTCCTTTACTTTTTCATCTCCTTTGCCGGCCCTGCTGTTAAAGATGATGTTGTAGCTTTTTGCACCTTTTGTAAAAATCAAAACTGTTAACACATTAATTGCGTTCTTATCTGTTTTTCTGTTGATCACCAGTTTTAACGCTTTGCGGTCTTTGACCATTATTTTTTCTTCCTGTACCAGCGTGGCATCTGCACCCATGCTGCTTACAAAGGCAATTTTTGCCTGTTCCCAGGTTTCCTCATTTTCCATCGTTGCTTCCAGGGTTGCTTCATCAAGACCCATAGTAACCTGCAAATCATTTTCTACAGCTATGAGGTTGGCAGTACTGTCGGAAAGTTTAAGTATTAAAGATTTCATGCCGTTTCCCACGGTTTCTTTGGGAGTTTCAGGAAATGCAATAGATACACGCTCCGACAGGCTTTTTTTCTGCCAGTTGATCTGCGCATGGAGGCTGATGGTGCACAGTAGCAGTAAAGGAAATAAAATGTGTTTCACGATCTGTTTGAAATTTTGTTTGATTTATCAGTAGCAGAAAGTTTGAAATTATTACAGGATGCTCAAAAAAATTTATTCTTCTGTATACGAATCCCTGTTTCGAATTGAAAAAAAAATTTGAAGCAATTTGTAATTATGCTGAACGATCTGTGACTTATACCCTGTACATCCGGATGATTCATCACATTTAACAACATCAAAAATGAATACTTATCATTCAACCAAACCTTCAAAGCGAAAAGTGTTTGCTGTACGTTTTGCAGCAACCTTGCTCATGTTTCTCTTCGGAATCCTGTTGGGTTTAAACAGTAAAGCCCAATCATCTCAAACGCAGGAAAGTAATTTCTATGCCATCACCGGTAATGGGTTAAAAGATACGTCCTGGCTTTTTGGAACCTATCATTTAGTGAAGAGCAGTTACCTGGCCGAAGTACCCGCTGTTGTGCGTGCATTTGAAAAAGCAAAAGCTGTGGCCGTTGAACTGGAACTTGATTCAGCCGAAATGGCTGCCGCCTCCACCTTGGGCTTACTCAAAGACAAAACACTTTCGGAGTTACTCGATCAGCCCTTTAAAGACAGTCTCGACAAAGAATTGAAAACCACATTGGGCGTTGGTATTGACCGGTTCAATCAACTCAAACCCATGAATGTTGCACTTACCTTATCCATGGTTTATCTTGTAACCGATCCAAAATCGCCGTTACAAAAATATACCGGTGCCATGCTGGATGGTTATTTTGCAGCAGCAGGCAAAGAGGCGGGGAAAACAATCACAGCATTTGAAACACTGGAAGAGCAGATGAATCTGCTGTTCAACAAATCTACTGTTGAAGAACAGGTACACATGTTGAAACAGTTTTTACGAAACAAACAGGAAATGATCAGCGAGGGAAATGAACTGATTGAAGCCTGGTTTCAACATCATCTTTCAGCTATGTACGCCGCTACAGAAAAAGGCATGCAGGTTTTTGGCAATGAAGATGAACTCTTAAAGAAGCGGAACGACAGATGGATGCAAATCATTCCCGGACTGCTCAAAAAAGAATCGCAGTTTATTGCCGTGGGCGCCTTGCACCTGGCAGGGCCACAGGGATTGGTACAACAACTGCAGCGTGCAGGTTATACACTTACACCCATAAAATTATAAATCTTGAGCGAGGCAGCATTTTTAGAACAGGTACGGCAAAACCAGGGAATTATTTACAAACTGGTGGGATTGTATGCCACCGATGCAGAAGAAAAAAAAGATCTCTACCAGGAAATTGTACTGCAGGCATGGAAAGGCTGGCCCTCCTTCAGGCAGGAAGCAAAGTTCAGCACCTGGTTGTACCGTATCTGTTTAAATACCATCTTGACACAGAGAAGAAAACAACACCGGATTGATTATAAAGATTCGCTGGAAAGTATTTCGCCTGCTGTGCAAAATAAAGTGGTGCAACAGGAAGATGTGATGCGGTTGCAATTGGCGATTCGTCAATTGGCAGAAACCGACCGTGCCATTATTTCCATGCATCTGGATGGATATGATAATCCTGAAATTGGAGACATGATGGGTATTTCCAACAATCATGTAGCGGTAAAGCTGCACCGTATTAAACAACAATTGAGTCAACTTTTAAAGGCCTAACAATGAGCATTCAAAATACATGGAACGAAACCAATCATCCGCAGGATGATGATTTAGCCTCACTGCTGCAGGCTTCCCGGCTTTCCAAAATGTCTTCACACAACCCGCTGGAAAAGATCAAACGGAATTTACTCATCAATATGTGCTGGGGTGTATTGATCTGCATCTTTTACCTCTTCCTGCTTTTTTATTTTCGTGTGTGGCAAATCCAATTATGTGTGGTATTGGTTTTATTTTTTTCACTGTGGGCTTTGTACACTGCCTTTGTTCAATACAAACGAATCCATGCCGCCGTATTACCGGGTAACAATGTGTTACAGGAATTGAAACGGCATTATGACTCCATAACCGAATGGATGAAAATACAACAACAGGTAGCCCTGTTCATTTATCCTGTAAGCGCCACCGGTGGTTTTATGCTGGGTGGTATTTCGGGCTCCAATAAATCAGTGGAGGTGTTTATGAATAAACCCGGAATCCTGCTTGCCTTATGCATTGCACTTGTGATACTGGTGCCTGCCTGCTGGTATGTAACCAAATGGATGTTCAACTATAGTTTTGGAAAACATATGAAGGTGTTGAAAGAGAATATTCAAATGCTTGAAGAGTAGAGGTGAGGTGGCATTTTTGGTGGGGGTTGGTGGGAAGGGAAAGTGCTTGTGGGTGAGAGCACCAGCCAGGGCAAATGGCAGAAAGTATAAAAATTATAATTTCACAAAACCTTTTCTCAAGGCCTCCAGGCATAAACCCACACGACTTTGAACATTAAATTTGGCAAATAAAGCTTCCCGGTAACCATCAATAGTTCGTTCGCTCAGTTTCATTTCTGCAGCCACCTGTTTATACGTGAGTTCACTGCAGGCATAAGAAAGAAATTGTTTTTCTTTTTCAGTGAGCACAATAGATGGTGTTTCACTGGATTTTAGAAGCAGCCTGCGAAAATTGATATTACTTGCATCTGCATTGTAATAACCTTTTGTTACCACTTCGTACAATGCTTTTTCCAGTTCATTGGGATGCGTGTCTTTGAGCAGGTAGGCACAGCAGCCCGCTTTGATCATTTCAATGATGGCAGTGTCTGTATCGTTCATGGAAAGTGCAATCAGTTTCATAGCCGGGTATTGCTGACTCAGCCATTTACTGGTAGCAATACCATCCATCACCGGCATGTTTACATCCACCAGCATCAGGTCAGGTATTCTATTACTGTTCTTCAGTTTATTTTTTACATCTTCCCCATGCAATGCTTCAACAGTTACTTCATAATCTTTGAAGCTTTCCAGCATCAGTCTCAATGATTTTAAAAACAACTGATGATCATCTACCAATCCTACGGTTACTTTCATTGTTCATTTTGTTTTAAGGGTAATTGGATAGCTATTGTTGTACCCTTACCAGGAATCGAGTTAATAAACATTGTACCCATCAGGAGCTCCACACGATGCTGCATATTGGTAAGTCCCATGCTTTTTGCAACAGAGTTTACATCAAACCCATTTCCATTATCACTCACCGTTATGTTAAACTGTTGCCCTTCCTGCGTTACCTGTATACGCATGTTTGTAGCGCCTGCATGCTTCACAGCATTTTGAATGGCCTCCTGTACAATGCGGAATAAGATGATTTGCTCGTCGTTTTTTAAAGACAGATCTGTTGTTTGTATGTACTCTGCTGCAATCCTTTTACCGGCGTTAATACGTTCTACTAAGGTTTGAATATTTTCTGTGAAACTAAACTGCTCCAGCCATTCTTTGTCGAGCGACTTTGCAAGTGAACGGATTTCATTTATGGCCTGTCCCAATGTGGCATTGGCCGTAAGCAGGGTATCGGGCGGGGTTTGCAGTTCACGCTCGGTTAAACCAATCAGCATGCGGGAGGTGCTCAGCAGCTGACCCACATTATCATGCAGTTCTTTACCTATTTGCTGAAAGGTTTGCTCCTGTACTTCAATGCGTGATTGTAACAACTGTTGATTAAATTGGTCCTTAAACATAGTAAGTTCTGTTTCATGCTCTTTTCGTTTACGACGGTAAATCAAAAAGTAGGTAATACTGAATGCGAGCAGTATAAAAAATATGACTGTTGCGATTACTGCTGCAAATACAATTTCTTTTTCATTGTTGGCTGGCATACAAACTTAAAGCTACTCAAAAAGCAGCTTTTTGTTTAGGTATAAACAAACCAATTGTAAAAAGTATATACAGCAGAATATTACAAATACTTTGTATTACCCACAGATTTGCCATAATACTGCTCTCCTCCTCACGCATATAGTGATAAAGCGCAAAAGCAATCACAGAACAGGGGGCATAGATTAAAATGCCCAACAAATACCACATAAAGGGGTTTGATTTTACAATAAAGGTTTCTTTCACCTGGTATTGTTCTTTCAACAGTAATAATATCCAGAGCATATAAATACAGTTGTTTACACAAACAAGCGTATTTAAAAATTCTGCCGCAAGCCCTTTTCTGATGAAAAAATACAGGGTAATGAGAAAGTAAACCGCAACAGAAACATACAAGGTTCCCCTGCTTTCTTTAGAAGAAAATTTTCTGTTGAACAAAAAATAAAAAACAGCTATTTCAACTACTGTGTAAACATTGTAGCTGACATTGAGCAAAGCTGTATGTTCATCAATTGTAAACGTAAGCAACTGCGGTACTGACGCTGCAATTACCAAAAGAAATATCCATCTGGAGTCTTTATTTAACCCTTTGTAGTTGATAAAGCCTGCCAGTAATGGCAAAACAATGATCCAGATGGATATGAGTCTTAACGCCTCCTTCATCACATAAACTTATGTATTTGACTTGCCTTAAATACCTTTGGAACATTGTATTCTCCCGTCGCTTCATTCAATATTCCTGTACTCCCTGTTCCGCCGCCTGTTCCGGGGTGTTCTGAACCATCATCTGTAAGTACTCTCAATTCGAACTCATCTGTAGTTTCTGTTGATGGATTTTGAGAAATTTTATAGGGGAAGATCATTAAAGTTGGTCGGCCGTCAATATCAGAAAACTCATTACTAGTACCAATCCTGCTGTCTTCCTTTTTTCGTACACCATTAAATATTATAACACCATCTGCTTCACCTTTGGTCATTTTATCAGTGATCTGTTTAATGGAATCTTTATCAAAAACAAATCCGAGATCAGAGGTCATCTCATTCAAAAGACCACAGTAATAACGAAGTGCATCCATATCATCCTCTAAAAGTTCCTTCAACCGCTTATGAACTCTTTTTTTAATTTTCATAAACTCATGAAAATGCTTATCGGCTTGCGCCTGTGTTACGGGTCTTCCGTACTCATTACTTAGCATAAAATAATTTTTAGATTTTAAAATATGTTATTCTCTGCAATATTCTTAAAACGCATTACTTTTTTTAGGGGATTTTTCCCGTATTTGTCTGCTCATTTTCGCCTTGTTATACTTTCCAATATTTCAAATCTTTACACTATTCCATCACTGTTTCAATAAATCATTATGACAACACAACAACTTCTCCTCCAGCTTCTCCTTGGTGGTTTACTCGGTATCACCGGCCAGGGTATCCGTATTGTCATCGGGTTAAAAAAACTAAACGAGGAAGCCCAGGCCGAACAGGTTTCAATGAAACAACTTATTGATAACTCCCGACTGCGCACATCCATCTTCATTGGTTTTATTGCAGGAATACTTGCCATACTCAGCCTTACCGGGTTTACAGAGGAACTGAGTGCTGCAACAAAACCACTTAAAGAAATTATTATGGGTGTTATTGCGGCAGGTTATGCCGGTACAGATTTTATTGAAGGCTTTATGAATCGAAACCTTCCTAAACCCAATGCAACACAGCCCAAGCCAGTTCAGTAATTCTCAATTCAATAGTACTACTCACGCTATGAAATGAATATCTTTTTTTATTGTAACAATTTAAAATAAATTTTATGACAACAACTAAGCAAATGATTTTATTTTTAATCACATTTAATTTTGCTCTTCTATTTATATCGTATTCTTCATCTGGGCAAGATACCTACAGCGAAACCATATCTTTTCAGCATACAAGCGCTACTACCCAAAATCCCAAATTTTATAATAAAGATGTTTTCCCCAGAAACGGGTATTATGCTGCAAATGTTATTTATGCTAATAACGGGCAGCCTACATGCGGCTGGTGTTATCCAAACGATAGAAATCAAGGTACACCAAGAATCAACAACTTTGGAGAAAGTGTGACCTTAAAAACAAAGTGTGACGGTGGGCCTTGCAGTTTTTCTTACACAATAACTTTTAAAAAATATTTTATTGATGATAACATTATTAAAGTAACCAAAGACAACGAAGAGAATTTATCTTCGAATTATTGGGTGGAAAACAAAAGTAGCAGCAGCCTAACGCTGGTTTATAAAGTAGAAACATATAATCCTAATACAGCAAGTTATAATATCCTTTACCGATCAATTGCTATTGCAGGCTATACCAAAATCAGAGTTATGCCCAGGTATGTAAGAGTTGGTACTACTCTTCGGGAAGATTTTTTTACACCTTTATATGTTAAATAACATATAATAGATTAATTACTATAATACACCTGTGAGATTAGATGTTGTCAGCCTTTCAGATAGCCGCAATGGGCATTTAAAACTAAACTATTGCCCTAATAGGGGTACTAACTTATGAACTCATTACCACCCCTTGTTTTAAGGGGTTTTTATTTACAACCAGTTTTGCTTATTTCGTTGTTCATGATTTACTTTGAACACAATTTGTTTTCTACACCATGGCCAAAACAAAAAAGACTGAACAACAGGAACCACTCGAAAAGCAACTCTGGAAAGCGGCCGATAAACTCCGCAAGAATATTGATGCAGCCGAATACAAACACATTGCACTCGGCCTCATCTTCTTAAAATACATCAGCGATTCGTTTGAAGAACTGTTTGAGAAACTCGCTGCAGGCAAAGGCGATTATGCCGGCGCCGACCCCGAAGGTTGGCAATTATCCTGTTTCAGACAAAAAATTGAAAAGGATGGTTTTACGGGTGTAGATACGGGAAAAATACGGCTTGCAATTGAAAACACTTCGATTTTATTTACAATCTAAAATTAATCACTATGGCAACTTACATTACAGTACTTAACTCCAGTGTAAACAATAGATATTGGAAAGCTGTTCAGGTGGCTGAGAGTTTACAAGCAATTCTCAATAATCGCTATTACACAGCAGGTGTTAGCACATCTTTCCCAAAAAAAGAAGGAGATATTTTTGTACAGGATAAACAGGTGACTGAAACATCCACGCAGCTAACCGCTAATGCCAAAGTATTCAAACTTGACATGCAGACTTCTGATGCCATGAAAATAATGTCTGGTAAAGCATCTGCAAACCTTATTAAAAAAATGAAGAATCTCAAATAAAAAATCATATGATGCGCTATAGTTTAATCCCTTTCACCATCATTTTTACACTTATTGCAGGTTGTAATTATTCCGGCAAGCTCACCAAAAGGTATTATAACAAACGATTAGAGCCAAAACCAATTGATAATATAACTACACATGTAGATGTGAATGCTTACGTAATTGAAAAAGAAGCACCGCCTTCGTTTAAACCAAAAACAATTTTTGATTTGACTGAAAAAGGGCAACAGGAAGTAATCAGACAGGCTGGTATAAATGATACCACTAATGACAAACTAATGTCTTCATTAAGCTTACCGCTATCTTCAAAACCTTCAAATGAGATAGATTTTATTGATTATACGAAAGTTGAGAAACGAATAATTGTAACACTACAAAACCTGTCTCACATGCCGGCAGACAGAATTGGAAAAGTTAAAGTAGAATTGAAAATTGACCCTGAATTTAAGATATTGAGTTGTAACAGGCTTACAACAGAATATCAGTCAATTGATTTAGGAAAACTTAATTACTCAAATTCAAATCAGTTTGAAATATCAGGTAATTTAACAGGCGGAGTTACAGGCACGAGTGGAACAACTGATTTAAGTGAAACTACAAATTCCAATAAAGTTGGTGATGCTTCAACTGGTTCAAAAAATAACAGGACGGATTCACGGACAACGGGAACCACTGCAACAAGAGGTATTGCAGGGAAATTTAATGCTTCTAGAAGTTTTACAGAAGAAGTATTGTTAAAACAGCGAATTGTAAACTTAAATGCATCTATCTCAAATAATACATTAACACTTTTTCAGGAAAGTATAAGTGGTATTGATCTGTCGGGTAATATTCTAGCAGATATCATATTTGAGTCGAAAGTTGATACTAGAGTTGAAAGAGTTTATTCATTTTCAGGCTTAATGAAAGGTAGTTCTTTTGAAGAGCCAAAAGACGTGAAGGTAAAAGAAACTCTGATTGCCTATTTTAATTTCACAAAGGATATTAATGCAGAACTTTGTTATGAAGCCGATTTCCGTCAAGTAGACAAAAGACATCGTACAATCACAGAATCTGATGATAAAATAAATCTGCTTTACGGCAAAACGTCTCAACCTAAGAAAATAATCTTAATATCAAAGGATCAGTTGCGCCCTAAACTGTGGATTTTATTTGTAACAGGAGACAATAACAAAATACCGTTGCAATTTTTGAGTCCCGCTGCTGGTGGTAAAGGGCAATTAATTTTTAATTCATATACTGATGCCAGAAATTTTGTAACATGGTTAAAAGCAAATGCCGCAAAGATTGCAAATGCAGAGGGAAAGATTGGCACATCCGGTCATGCTATATTTAAATCAGACAATAGGAATATTGATGCCAATACAATTAATAGAATTGAAATCGGGGTATATGAGGAAAATTAAACGTCATCTTTCCCGGCAACTTCTCCCAATTACCTTATAGTGCCAGCGGGACGTTGCTTATTACGGAGACAAATACACCTCTGTTAAAACTCACATGTTACACAAGGTCCTTGCCCAAGTCATTTAGCGCTGAGGGAGATGTTGTTGAGAAACAAGGCATGGTGGCCTGCAGTGGAAAAACATACAATAAGAACGTCATTGCGAGGTATTTTGTGAGCCCCGTGTACAGGCAAAAGCCGTGGCCATCTCCCACTAACTAGCAATTCTTTATTCCCGGTAACATCTCTGCATAGTCTTGCAGCAGACTTTGTTGTGAGTGAACCCAATAACAAAGGGAACTCTTTTTATACACAGCACGTGTACATTGATTTCAATGAAACAGCAATTTCTGTGGTAATTTGAACGAAACACTACCATTATGTGCCGGGTTTCTGATCAACTGCAATTATGTTCCTGCAAACTAAGCGAAATTTCAACAACACATTTCTGGGTATTGCACCGTTTGGTAGAAGGTAAAGATGAGTTTAACCTGGGCGTTTGCTTGCCACCTGCTTCCATTGATGAGGAACTGAATACACTCAATGAGCAAAGGCTTTTGCAAATGCTGAATGAAAGAAATGTTTTTGATCGTAACATAACCCTCAAGGAAAACGATCTGTTGCAGCTTTCATTTCGTATGGCCTCACAGGATGACTTGTTGTTATCATATGGATTTATGTACCAAAACGGGAAATGGAGTTCCAAGCCTTATGAGGTGTTTGACTGGATGAGCCATCATGAAACATTTTCTATAGGGAAGATTGTAAAAGGTGTGGAGGAAACAGATTCATTAAACCAAGCTTGAACTTTTTATTCTGAACAACTTGTCTGTACTGAGTAGTTAGGGCCGGGGGAAAAGCTGAGACAAATACATCTTCGTTAAAACCCGCATGTTACAGAAGGTACTTGCCCAAGTCACTTAGATTTAGAGAAGATGTTGATGAGAAATAAAGGCGGTAAGGCTCTTCGTATTCAACTATATTTTGTATGCTATATTAATAATCTCCAAACTCTTCTATAATTCTATCTTTTGTAATAACAGAGTTGAAAGTGATTAAGGTTTCAATTATCTGAGATAGGGTTAGTTTATCTTTTGTTTTATAAGCTAACAGATATAATAAAGCCTCAGTTGTTAGTTGAAGAAATCGCTTGACATCTGTTGTCCATGTAATTTCATTGATTAAATCATTTAAGTCTGTTTTAAATGAATTGGAGACAATTATAAAACCAATCTTATTGAAGCCTCCTTGCTTTAATTTAGGGCAGTAATAACTGATATATTCTTTGATGGCCCTATCATCAGTTCCTAAAGTATAACCTGAGGCATAAGCTTTGGCATCTACTATAAATGCGATATGTTCCTCTGGGAATTTTATGATTGCATCCGGTTCTCTTCCGGTACCCTGCCCTAATTGTTCTACTTCAAAATTAAGATACTTAAAGGCCTCTCCAACTAATTTTTCAAATTCACTTCCTTTTTGTGAGCCTTTCTTTTCTACACTTGCACCCAACTCTACTAACTATGCTACTCTTGGAATAATATAATCCTGAAGTTCAAAACCCGGATTAAGTATTTTAGGTTCTTGAATTTTAGTTTCAGGAATTTCAGGCTCTGATCTTCCAAAGGCTCTTTGTGTTTTAGGTTTTTGTTGTTTTGAATTGACTGTAGCAGTGCCTGAGAAATTCCACAAAGCATGTTCTAAATCCCAATTTGAAATTGGATGACCCGTGTGCTCTTTTAAAACTGCTTTTGCTTCTTCATTCATGTGATAGAAGTATTCATAATTTCCATAGGACGTATCGTGATCTTTCCAGATGCCTAATTTTTGAAAAGAAACAATGATAGAGCTATACATAATAGGCCATTTATAATGGTCATGTATTTGCCAGAAGTAAGAAAGAAAATAGGCCGATGACATTGGATTAGCAACCTTTCTCCTATCAGGAGATTTTTGCAGATAGGCTGAAGCATACTCAAACAATTGTTTCATCTTATTTAAGCCATCTTGTAAATTTATGGGCTCTGTTATTATATTCTTTAACAACTGTACTAAACTTTTAATATCTGCTTCACTTGATTTGGCAAGCAGATTAAAGAACATTTGACCTTTGGCAGCAGTAAATCCCCAATAATTATTTTGCTTGTTGTAACTATCAAGGCTGGTTTTAAATTCATAAAGGCTTGTATTGCCGGTTAAGAATTCATTAATTATGTTCTTAATGTCTTTTATAGCTACAACACGGGTTTGGTCTATATCGTTAAAGGCATTTCCTTTTGTATCAACCACTACTTTGCCCGATTGAATATAAGTATCCCATATCTAACAAAGCTGTTCCCTTACGTTTTCATTCATATTGATCTTCTTTTTTATTAATTATTTCTTTCACTACAACATCGGTTTTAAACTAAATTTCATTTATAGGGCTATGTAATTTATTCGTTCTTTTATTGTTCGTAGTGAATCATCCTACTCCGTTCACTTGGTAGCACATTAAAGGTTATGGAGAAAAAATAATTGACTCTTAAAAATCTTCTCCATCTTCACTTTTTCTTTCATCATCTTGACAATCATCACACAACTCATTCCATTCCATTTTAAACCCATAACATTTGGGACAGGTTTCTTTCTTTTGTTTGCATCTATAACATTCACTTTCATAGGTTTCTTTCTCTGCACCACAAACAGGACAGGTTATATCTGCTATATCCTCTTCAATTTCATTTTGCATTCTGAACCCATCTGATGACCCACATCCTCCACCTTTTGAAGTTAGAGTTATTGAATATTCATAGCCTTTATCACTTGTAAAGCTGCATTCGCCATCCGAAATATCCACAGGACTAAAGTGGCTCTCATCTAACCATCCTCCATTTGGCCAATTTATCTGCGCTAACTCTCCGTTTTCAACCTCCACATCTAATGTGTAGGTGTTACGTGTTCCGGTATTGGAATTATAATATTCCACATCAGCACACCATGTGCCATCACCATATTCTTCTGTATCAAACTTCGTTTCTGATTCGTTATTGGTATCAGAAAAAGAGGAGTCAGTACAACTAAATAAAAGAATTATCAATAAATATACTATTGCTTTCATGATATTTATTTAATAATACGGCTATGATTCTTCTCCATTAATAATTGCAGAAAGTATTTCGTCAAAATGATTATTTTCTAATTCATGTTCCCTAAACAAATCGAATGTCCCTGAAATGAAAGAGTACCAGGTTTCATTACCATCTAAAAACTCATCACGATACTTTACGTATATAATTTTCGAAGTATTAATATTTCCAAGATATAAATTAGCATGGGCTATACTTGCTTTAAGTTTTAAATCTTTTGGAAACACAGCCTCACCTTGTTTTGAATTGGTCAAAGCTTCAGTATATCTTTTGGCACAAATCAGATAAATTGTAAGTTTTCCAAAATCCTCAGCACTTTTATTAATATTCTGAATTACCTTCTTCTGATACAAAATGGCATTTGTGTATTGTTTACTTTCAAAATACGAAGAGGCAACCATTCGTTTTGTGTCAATATCCTTATTGTTTTTCAGCTCTGATTTTTTAAACCATTCAATTGCTTGTGTGTAATCTTTCAAATACCAATAGCATAATCCGATGTTATAATAATCTGTATAGTCAGCAGAACTGCCGATTATACCTTTTTTATAATACTCAATTGCTTTGGAATAGTCACCCCTTTCAAATGCAGCTGTTCCCTGATCAATTATCACGGGGTAGACTGTGGTATCGGCAGCCGGGGGCACAGTATTACCATAGTGTGAATTTGGCGGAATATCCCGCTTAGCTAGCTTATATATTTGAAATAAATAAACTGTTTTTGTGCTGGTACTGTAATCATCCTTCGTCACTTTTGAAACAACCCGTATGATTGTATTGCCTTTTGTATATCTTTTTATTAGTCGGTCATCTTCGGTAGTCGAATTTAATAACTTATATTGAAGCGCTTTGATACGATTTACAAATTGCACATAAGTTGAACTCCTATTAATTTGAATTGTAATCTCATTATCATTACTGTTGTACGGGTTATAATCGAAGGTTAAAAATGAAAGTGCTTTATCATCCAGGTAAGATTTTTCATAAGCAAAGGTCGCACTGCCTAATTTAAACAAACTATATTCTTCAGAACCAGTAAGCTCCCATTTTCTGGCAGTTAAGAATTCTTCAACGTACACTAATGATTTGCCTCTTAGAACCAATAACTGGTCCAATGAAACATTCTGTGCACTTAGTTTAAGCGAAAAACTCAAAATAAAAAGAGTAATAAAATATTTCATGATAAGCTAGTTGAATGTTTACGCCACTTCCTCCACACCCCACCATTCCCTATACCTTGCCTCAGCCTGTTCCATGATGTCATCTAAGATTTCTTTCAACTCAGCAGTTACACCTTTCTTCTGCAATACTTTTCGAACGGAGAGCATGATCTGTGCACGTGCATCAGGCTTTTTGAACCAATCGATCTGCAAATTCTTTTTGATGGAAGCGGTAATGTCTTTTACAATTTCTTTGATGAGTTCAAAATCAGTTACGGCTGTTTTGTGTTTGGCGAGTATTTCATAAAACGCTTCTTCTTCATCCGTTAAGCCCAACTGACGGCGGCGCACATCTTCTTCCTGCATATCCCTTGCCACTTCACGCAACTTTTCCAAAGCAATCAGGGAATCAAAAAAGTGATTGTGATAATCATTGATGATGCGCTCCACTTCTTCTTTGAGTTTGCGGTACTTGATTAAGTTTTTTGTGTGCCGCACTTTAATTTCATCATTCAATATCTGCCGTATCAACTCCAGTTTTAATTCTGTACCGCTTTTCTTTTCTTTAGCAGTGGCCAAAAAATCATCATTGATGATGGAAATATCAAAGCGTTCAATTCCTGCCATTTCAAACACATCTACCACGGCTTCGCTTTCTATGCTGCGGTGAATGAGTTCTTTCACCTGTTGTTCTTTCTGACGGATATTGGTGGTGGGGAATTTTACTTTCCGTACGGCTGTGCCCAGCTGTTGCAGAAATACTATATCCGTAGCAATGCTTCTTACGTCTGCATGATTCTTTACCACGGTAGCCAAACCCGTCATCCGCTTTTCAGCCAGCAAAAAATCTTTGCTTCGCTCTTCTTCTGCCACCACATAGTTCACCGCCTCTTTCATGCGTTTGAGTTTATCGCCTGTTGAAAGAGAAGCCCAGTCTTTATAAAAATCTAAAGCAGGTAACAGGGTTTTCAATAAATCAATTTCATCTTTAATCATGGCAAAGGCTTCTTCAATATCAATGGTAACCTGTCCTTTACCACCACTGCCTGTATATTTTTTAGTGGCATCTCTCAGTTTATCACCAATGCCGATATAATCTACAATCAAACCACTGGGTTTGTCACGGAACACGGTAGCCACACGGTTGATGGCCTGTATCAAATTATGACCGCTCATGATCTTATCTACATACAAAGTGTGCATGGGCGGATTATCAAAACCTGTGAGCCACATATCCCGAACAATCACCAGCTTCAACGGATCATCAGGATCTTTGAACCGTGCCTTCACTGCTTCCATCTGTTCTTTGGTGCGTATGTGCGGGCTCCAATCTTTGGGGTCTTTGGCAATATTGCTGGTCATGATCACCGCTACTTCGGGACAACCTTCCAACGCCGTAAGTGCATTGTACATTTTTACACAGTTGCGGCGACTCATACAAACGATCATGGCTTTACCATTGAGATCGTTGTTACGTTTGGTGTAGTGATGTAAAATATCATTGGCCACAGCAGCTACCCGTTCAGCTGCACCGGCTGCATCTTCAGCAGCAGCCCATAAAATTTTGTTGCGCTCATTATCGGTTAACCCTCCTGTAATTTCTTCGGCTTCTTCTTCAATGGCTTCATTGCCTAAGTGAAGTTTGGCCAGGCGTGGTTCGTAATAGATAGGCACCACTGCTTTATCTTCTGTTGCCTGTTTTATATCATACACATGCAGGATGTCGCCAAACACACCTACCGTATCTGCATCTTTACTATCCACGGGTGTACCCGTAAAGCCTACAAAAGAAGCATTGGGTAAGGCATTGCGGAGATTGGC
>ERZ1066135.87-NODE-87-length-90629-cov-11.439066_pt1 | contig 90629 bp, 76 predicted proteins | sample MGYA00382782_ERZ1066135 | MGnify/ENA primary metagenome ERZ1066135 (study PRJEB33369, sample SAMEA5778365) | biofilm metagenome | biome: Industrial cooling water; feature: Water cooling tower basin; material: Biofilm | place: United Arab Emirates | collected... | reverse complement strand
AGGCTTCGCCACTGTAAAAGGTAATCTGGATATTGGTGGTACAGGTGCAGGTACTGTAACAGTGTACAATGAAAACACCAATGCTACAGCCATGCAGATTCTGGGCAACTTAACCGTTCGCTCCGGCAGCACCTTAACCAACAATGGTAATGCATCAGGTACAGGTTTTGAAGTAAAAGGAAATGTTTCAGTAGCAGGAACATTAACTGTAAATGGTACAGGTTCCAGCGGTACACTTATCATGTCGGGCACTGCACCGCAATCTATTTCCGGTACAGGTACATATGACTTATACAGCTTTACCGTAAATAATACAGGAGCAATTGTAGCAGGAAGTGGAGTTACACTTAACAGAGCTCTTTCTATGGATGGTGAACTCACACTTACCAACGGATTAATCAATACCTCATCAACCAACATGTTTTCTTTAACGGCTACAGCTACCTGTCCTGCCGGAGGTACAGAATTTTCTTTTGTTAACGGCCCTATGCGTAAATCAGGTACAGCAGCATTTAATTTTCCTGTGGGATTATTAGTAGTTAATGATAGAAATTATGGAATGATTGGAATTACAGCAGTAACGGCGCCGCATACGTTTGAAGCATTGTTTTACAAAGCCAATGCCAACCTGCTTGGCCCATCTCAAACGCCATTGTTATTAAGGGTAAGCTTTTGTGAGTACTGGGATTTGACCCGTATAAGTGGAACTGAAGATGTACTGGTAACACTTTCATGGACTCCAAATAGTAATTGTGCCGTAACTTATATCAATAACATTAACGCCGTAGTAGTTGCAAACTTAAACAGCAGCAATATCTGGGTTAGTTTGTTTGGAGCAAACAGAACCGGCGATGGCAATATGGGAACGGTTCAGGCAATTTCTACCCCTTCAACATATCCAAAATTTGCATTGGGTTCAACCAATATAGGTCAGGCGCCATTACCATTCAACCTTAATGCCTTTACTGCTGTACCCAACAAAACGGCCATTACGCTGGACTGGGCAGTGGGCAACAACCATCAGCAGCAGCAATACATGGTAGAGCGCAGCAGTGATGGCCGCAACTTTGAAACAATAACTACGGTAAATGCCCGGCAGGGCCAAACCCTGGCTGATTACAGCTTTGATGATGTAAAACCCCTGAACGGCTGGAACTATTACCGTATCCGTGCTACAGATTTTGAAAATAAAACCAATACCTCAACCATTCTTAAAGTATGGTGGGGCAAGGCTGCAGCAATAAATATATTGCCCAACCCCGCTTCAGAAAAAATTGTCATTAATCTGTCAGCGCCAAGCAGCATAAAGGAAATACAGATTGTCAATGCTATGGGCCAGGTGATGCGTACCATTACCACGGTTCAGTTCTCTAACGAAATAACTATTTCCTCACTGCAAGCAGGAATTTATTATATCCGTTTCCTCGGGAAAGACGGATTTAGTACCCGGTCGTTTGTTAAGCAATAAAATACACCCGAAACCAACTGCTGAAAAAAGCCTCCCCACAAGGGAGGTTTTTTTATGGTTTGATTTTTCTACACTTAAATTTCAACACCCATCCATGCACGTCATTGCGGGATTTTTTAAAGGGCCTTGTGCGTAGGTAAAAATCGTGGCAATCTCACTGTTAGCAGCAGTATTACCATCAAACCTATTACCACAACATACCAACTAATACCAATTAGACTTTTATTTTATTCAAATGCGCAGCATTTTTTCCGCTGCGAACTCTGCTCCTCTGCGTGCAAAAAAGAAAATCGCACGCAGAGAAAAGGAGAGCGCTGAGAAAATGACAATTTCATTGTCATTTAAGAATAAGACTGGTTTAAATGTCTAAATGGTATAAGCACAAAAGCCGGAGCTATCTTTTTCATTAGCCGATAAGTTTTCATTTCAGGCTTTTTTTCGGCAGCATCCGTCATACCTGCTACGAAGCACCTCATTCCTTCCATGCACGTCATTGCGGGATTTTTTAATAGGCCTTGTGCGTAGGTAAAAATCGTGGCAATCTCACTGTTAGCAGCAGTATTACCATCAAACCTATTACCACAACATACCAACTAATACCAATTAGACTTTTATTTTATTCAAATGCGCAGCATTTTTTCCGCTGCGAACTCTGCTCCTCTGCGTGCAAAAAAGAAAATCGCACGCAGAGAAAAGGAGAGCGCTGAGAAAATGACAATTTCATTGTCATTTAAGAATAAGACTGGTTTAAATGTCTAAATGGTATAAGCACAAAAGCCGGAGCTATCTTTTTCATTAGCCGATAAGTTTTCATTTCAGGCTTTTTTTCGGCAGTCTTGAATTTTTGGTTCTTTTGTTTCAATACGAAAGAACAAAGAACGCCTGCACCCCACAACCCCAATGCACTTACTTACAACACCTGTACAATCAAAAACTTCAGGTAATGTGTATTCTCCCAGCCCCACACAATGGGATGGTCAGCACTCTGCGTTTGAAACGTAACCTGCCGTAACTGCCGGCGTGCATCCTTGGCTGCCATCTGAATAATTTCCAGAAACAAATCGGGCTGCACCAGGTTGGTACAGGAAGAAGTCACTAAAAAACCACCCGGCTTTACCAGTTTCATACCCCGCAGATTGATTTCTTTATAACCGGTGATTGCTTTTTGAATGGTAGCTCTTGACTTGGTGAAAGAAGGCGGGTCAAGCATCACCACATCATATTGCCTGCCATCCTTAACCCATGTTTTTAATACATCAAAGGCATTGACACATTCAAATTTGCATTTACCGGCTACACCGTTCAAGGCTGCATTTTTATTACACATGTCAATGGCACCCTGACTGATATCCAAACCATGAACGGATTGGGCACCATACTTTGCTGCATGTATTTCAAAGGTGCCGGTGTACGTAAAGGCGCCGAGTACATCAGCGTCTTTCACAATATGTTGAATGGCACGGCGGTTATCCTGCTGGTCAAGAAAGTAACCGGTTTTTTGACCATTGGCAATATCTACATGAAATTGTAAACCGTTTTCATTGATGATGATAGTGGTATCAAACGGTTCACTTAAAAATCCTTTTTGCTGCTGCATGCCTTCCAGCTCACGCACAGGTACATCGTTGCGTTCATAAATACCTTTGGGTTGAAAGATTTGGTTGATGGCTTTTACAATAGCGGGCTTCCACACATCAATACCAAATGCCAGTGTTTGAATAACGAAATAATCATTGAACTTATCAATGATGAGCTGGGGCAACCCATCTGCTTCGCCAAAAATGAGGCGGCAGTTTTCTTTGTAGCCCAATTGCTGACGGTACTTCCATGCTTCACTCAGCTTATTCAGGAAAAACTGTTCGTTGATTTCTTCATTTTTATTTCTGGTGAGTATACGCACCTGTATCTGTGATTGCGGATTAAAATAACCACGGCCTAAAAATTTGTTATCATGTGTGTGCACATCCACAATGGCACCTGCTGCTGCATCACCTTCCACACGGTTTACTTCATTGCCAAACACCCAGGGATGACCGTTAAGCACTCTGTGTCCAATCTTTTTATTCAGGATTACTTTTGTCATAGCGGGCAAAGGTATTGTAAAAATGCAGTGCGGGTGCAACGGAAATGAACAGAAGAAAGTCATCAAAAAAAAAATCATATGAAACCAATCTTATCATCAATTGCCTGTTTACTGGTTATTAGTTTTTCCTCTTGCAGCAAAAATGAAAATACGGAAGGTGTGTTTAAAGCCAAACTCGTGGCTTCTTTCTGTGCTTATAATATTGTGGAAATACAGGACGAATCATCTTTTGGTTTAGGTATGAACTGGAAAGATTCCGGCGGTAAAGAGTATAAAAATGTGTTTGCTGTGGCTAACTTCTGTGATTTTGCAAAGAATGGATTAAAAGTAAATGATGTGTTTAATTGTCGCATTGTTGAACGTCCGCTTAATGAAAGTTGTGCTGTTTGTTTTGGCTATATGGAAACTCCGCCGTTAAATCGTAATATTGAAGTAGTTACAAAAGCAGACTAATTACTTCTATTTATGAAACAGCATTACCTGATACGTTCCGCAGTTATTGTTTTACTAACAACAATATCTGTGCAATGCAATACTTCCAAACAACTTACAGGAAGTTTTAAAGCAAAACTGGTAGCTACATTGTGCAGCCAGCATATTGTGCAAATTGAGGATCCTGAGTTTTACAGGCTGGGCACTGCATGGAAAGAATACAAACATGTTTTTGCCGTAGGTAATCATTGTGACTTTGCCAAAGCAGGATTAAAAGCCGGTGATACTTTCACCTGTACCATTATTGAAAAAGCGGAAGAAACTGATTGCATTGTATGCGAAGCGTACATGGAAACGCCGGACTTAAAGCGTTATGTGAAGGTGGTACCATAAATCAGATGACCATCGAATCAACAGAAAAAGACATTCAGCCGTTGAATGTCTTTTTTTGTTGTATGAATGGTGGAGTGATGATGGGTTCACGGTCGGCCCACGCCTTAAAGCGTGGTCTGACCGGGAACCTTGCACATAGCTGATGAAAAAAGCTCAACAGCATTCAACGGATGAAAGGCTGCGGGATGCGAAGGGGAAGTGCCCCGCCAATAGCGGGGTACCAAAGCCCGAAGCAGCCCGAACCCAAGATGATAAAACAATCATCGCTCACAGCCCCTGACTTTTTTCCTGTCTTTCCGGATGCGGATGAGCCACCCTATGTTTTCGGGTGACTCACCCGCAACCCGCAACCGCCGCCAATTTGTCCAACTTTACCACTTGGCAACATTCTTGACCACCTTACCTTTGCCGACAATTTTACAAGATTATGGAACAGAAAGCGACAGAAATGACAGAGCAACAAGCAGAAACGAATGAAATGGGTTTGAACTCCGATGAAAACCTTGCGGGCACCACACACCTCAATGAACAGGTGGAAACTGAAACCCAACTGGAGCAACTGAAAGCCCAGCTTGAAGAAGAAAAAAACAAATACCTCTACCTCGTGGCCGAGTTTGATAATTTTCGCCGCCGCACTTCCAAAGAGCGGTTGGAACTGATGCAAACTGCAGGTAAAGAAGTGATTGTTTCTTTACTTGAAGTATTAGATGATGCTGACCGTGCGGAAGTGGAACTGGCTAAAAATGGTAAGGAAGATGAAGGGGTGAAACTCGTGTTTCATAAACTCCGTTCCTTATTACAGGGCCGTGGCCTGAAAGTGATGGAAACAAAAGGAACTGATTTTGATGCCGACAAACACGAAGCCATCACGGAAATTCCGGCACCCACAGATGAGCTCAAAGGAAAAGTGGTAGATGAAATTCAAAAAGGTTATTTATTGAACGATAAGATTATACGTTTTGCAAAAGTGGTGGTTGGGAAATAATACCCCCATCCCCTAAAGGGGAGTTATGCGGCCACTAATTTTTATAACTGAACTAAAAACAGCAGTCCCCCTTTAGGGGATAGGGGCATGAAGAGAGATTATTACGAAATACTGGGTGTGAGCAAAAGTGCTACTGCGGATGAAATTAAAAAAGCATACCGCAAAGTAGCCATGCAATTCCATCCCGACCGTAACCCGGGTAACAAAGAAGCTGAAGAAAAATTTAAAGAAGCTGCCGAAGCTTATGAAGTATTAAGCGATGCTGACAAGAAAAGTCAGTACGACCGTTTTGGCCATGCAGGTGTAAGTGGTAATGGCCGTGGTGGTGGTTTCAGCGGCGGACAGGGCATGAACATGGATGATATCTTCAGCCAGTTTGGAGATATTTTTGGTGATGATGTGTTTGGAAGTTTCTTTGGCGGCGGTGGTCAACGCAGAGGCGGCGGCGGCGGAAGAGCAAGAGGTGTAAGAGGAAGCAACCTGCGTGTACGCATCAAACTCAACTTTGAAGAAATTGCCAAAGGCGCCAGCAAAACCATCAAGGTTAAAAAATATGTGGGCTGTACTACCTGCGGCAGCACCGGTGCAAAAGATAAAAACAGTGTGCAAACCTGTGGTACATGCGGCGGCAGCGGACAAGTGCGTCGTGTACAAAATACCTTCCTGGGCCAGATGCAAACGGTTACTACCTGCCCCACTTGTGGCGGCGAAGGAACAACCATTGCTAATAAGTGTACGAATTGTAAAGGTGAAGGCAGGGTATATGGCGAAGAGAATATCACCATTGATATACCCGCCGGTGTACAGGAAGGCATGCAGTTAAATGTAAGCGGAAGAGGCAATATGGGTGAGCGTGGCGGTCCTGCCGGTGATTTGATTGTAGTGATTGAAGAAGAAGCACATCCGCAACTGCACCGTGATGGTTTGAATGTGGCGTTTGATTTACATATATCCTTTCCTGATGCCGTGTTTGGTACACAGGTGGAAGTGCCCACCATTGATGGACGTGCAAAAATTAAAATTCCTGCCGGCACACAGAGCGGAAAAATATTCAGGCTGAAAGGCAAAGGCTTTCCTGCGGTGCAGAGTTATGAAAAAGGTGATCAATTGATTTATGTTAACGTGTGGACACCACAGCATGTGAGCAGCGAAGAAAAAGCAATGCTTGAAAAAATGCAGCATAGTCACAACTTTGAACCAAAGCCGGATAAAAGTGAAAAAGGATTTTTTGAGCGTGTGAAGGAAATGTTTAGTTAACACCCCCTTTTTCCTTCTTTTTCTCCCGAGGAGAAAAAGCGGTGCAAATTGCTTACACAAGCATTTAATTCTACCACATCATCAATAAATCTTTCGTAAGCACACAATCAACCACTCTACTATTAATCAACCAATTTGAATAGCGTGGACTGTGCCTTGATGGCCTTCCCTCGGGGAAGGTCGGGATGGGCCGTTTTTTTTCCTACTTTTATCCCTTATTCAAACTCAACCACCACTTGCTTAAGAAATGAAAGAAAAGTCAGTGTACGCCATCCCCGCCCGTTTTCGTAAAATCGAAAACCTCCACATTTTACTCTGGTTAATAAAAGACATGTGCTGGGCACTCAATTTTAAATGGATGGCCATCATCATGATTATTCCTACACTGTCAGTTGCTCTGCTCATCACTATTCAAACAAAGAATATGCGGAGTGAGCTCTTTCACAATCTGGCAATTCTTTTCTGGATTACCGCCAACTGTACATGGATGGTGGGCGAGTTTTTTGGCTGGGATGAAAATCTCTATGGCACACTCGGATTGCGCCAGTTAGCAGTGGTTCCTTTTGCCATTGGTTTATTAATACTTCTTTATTATTATCTCAGCAATTTGTGGCGCAATAAAAATGAAAGTATTTATGTGCAGAGCGAAGAAGGCGGCGACAGTAATGCTGCTATCTTAAATATGCAGCAGGATGTAAATAAAGCCGCCGCTTCCAAATAGCCTTTCCCACTCAAATAGTATATTTGCGGCCTGTTGAAGCAGGGGTGAATAATGTTGTTACCAGCGTTGGTGCTGCTATAAAACTTCTGTTGCGTCGCACTCTTGTACGTTCTTAACTCTATTGAGTAAATACCTCAAGCAAGTGCACCGTTCAATAAGATAAATGTCTTTCAAAAATGCATAGCATTTACTTCTCAGCGCCCTCTGCTTCTCTGCGTGCAAAAAAATCTCACGCAGAGGTCTTGAGAACGCAGAGAAAAATGACAATTACATTGTCATTTAATAATTACTGCTTGCATTGAGTGCTTAATGGCAGAACAATAATAAAATTATTAACCGCTCATTAATTAATTAGTGGGCATAAAAGTCCCCTTCAGGGGACAGGGGCTTATATGTACAGAACACATACCTGCGGCGAATTAAGAACTTTTCACACCGGCACTACTGTTACTTTAGCGGGCTGGGTGCAAACCGTAAGAAAATTCGGAAGCATCACCTTTGTTGATTTGCGTGACCGTTACGGCATCACCCAACTTTTATTTGGTGAAGAATTAAATAAAGAGCTGGATGCAAATCCGCTGGGCCGTGAGTTTGTGGTACAGGCCACCGGCAAGGTGAATGAACGCAGCAGTAAGAATGCAAACATTCCCACTGGTGAGATTGAACTCTTGGTGGAATCATTTACCATTCTTAATAAATCAGCCGTACCACCATTCACCATACAGGATGATACTGATGGCGGTGATGATTTACGCATGAAGTACCGCTATCTGGATTTAAGAAGGAATGCGGTGAAGAAAAATTTAGAACTGCGTTACGCTGTCAACCGCAGTGCAAGAAACTATCTGCATGAAAACAACTTCATGGATATTGAAACTCCGTTCCTCATTAAATCAACACCCGAAGGAGCAAGAGATTTTGTAGTGCCAAGCCGTATGAATGCCGGACAGTTTTATGCATTACCACAAAGCCCGCAAACATTTAAGCAATTGCTGATGGTAAGCGGTTACGATCGTTACTATCAGATTGTAAAATGTTTTCGTGATGAAGACCTGCGTGCTGACCGTCAGCCGGAGTTTACACAGATAGATTGTGAAATGTGTTTTGTGGAGCAGGAAGATATTCTCAACATGTTTGAAGGATTGATCAAACGCATTTTCAAAGATGTGAAAGGCATTGATTACACAGAAGCGGTTGAACGCATGACCTGGGAAGAAGCCATGTGGCAATACGGAAACGATAAACCGGATATCCGTTTTGGAATGAAGTTGTGTAATTTGAAATTTCCTGCACACACATTCCCGACAAAAGAAAATCTTTCATCATTAATAGCCGGTGAGTTTGCAGTGTTCAACGATGCTGAAACAGTTATTGCTATTGCTGTACCGGGCTGCAGCGAGTATACTCGTAAACAAACCGATGAACTAACAGAGTGGGTAAAACGTCCGCAGATAGGCATGAAGGGTTTGGTGTTTATCAAATGCAACAATGATGGCACATACAAAAGCAGCGTTGATAAATTTTACACAGAAGATAAATTAAAAGCCATTGCAGATGCGGCCGGTGCCAAAACTGGTGATTTGGTGTTGATATTAGCTGGTACGGAAGAACGTACACGTAAAGCCACCAGCGAATTGCGTTTGGAAATGGGCAAACGGTTGGGCTTACGTAAAGCTGATGAGTTTAAATTATTATGGGTGCTTGATTTCCCCTTGTTTGAATTTGCACTGGAAGATCAGGATGGCGGTGGAGCCGGAAGATGGGTAGCACGTCATCATCCGTTTACAAGTCCCAAGCCGGCGCATATTGATACCATGATTAACAACAGTCCCAAGGTGGAGGATTTAGATAAATACTTAGAGCATCCTTATGCGGGCATTAAAGCCAATGCATATGACATGGTGCTGAACGGTAATGAAATTGGTGGTGGTTCTATCCGTATTTTCCAACGTGAGTTACAAGAAAAAATGTTTGCAGCACTCGGCATGGATGCAGAAGAACAACAACACAAGTTTGGATTTTTATTAGGCGCTTTTGAATATGGTGCGCCACCGCATGGTGGTATTGCATTTGGGTTTGATCGTTTATGTTCCATCTTGGGCGGCAGTGAAAGTATCCGAGATTTTATTGCATTTCCGAAAAATAATTCGGGAAGAGATGTAATGCTGGATGCGCCTTCTGAAATTGCGGAGAAGCAGTTTGATGAATTGTCAATAAAATTGGATTTGAAGTAAACCGTAGATCGTTCGAAGAAAGTTATAATTAAAGTACAGATAAAATAAATTTGTAACTTTAAACATGAATATTCAGATTGACCCTCACACATTACAACGTGCATTGGAAAGAGGTGCAACTGAATCAGAAATAACAGAAACGCTTAAATCAGGTATCAATATCTTAGGAAAGCAGGGAAGATTGGGAAAGTTTAAGGTTTTTGCTTTTCAACAAAATAGAAATAGCAGGTACTTTGAGGAAAAAAAGTTGGAAGTATATTACGTTGTTGAAAATAATACGATTATAACAGTAACGGTTTATGTTTTTTATGGTAAATTCTAAAAAATGACAATTCACTACAATAGCAAAACAGACCTTCTTTATTTGCGAATGTCGTCAGAAGAGCAGCAGGTGACCAATAAAAGGGTTACAGAAGACATTGTACTTGATATAGGTGCAGATGACAAAATTGTAGGTATTGAAATTATGGATGCCTCAAAACATGTTGACCTTAACAAATTAATGCCTGTTGAATATTCAAAGGCATTATAGTTTATCTATTTTTCTCTTCTTATCAACATCGTTTTGCATGAAAACTCTTACCCTTTACCGCATCCTCTCTTACATCCTTCTCCTCATTGCCTTTTTTTTAGGCCTTGCTGTGCTGCTCACTTTTTTTGTAGCCCTGGTTAATCCGGCATTACTGCTCAATGTATTTATAGCGGCGGCAGTAGTAATGTATTCCTTCAGTAGTTTTCTGTTTGTAGTGCAGGGGATTGACAGTCAGCGGCAATTAAAGCCAGGTATGAAAGATTTTATACGTGTTAATGCATTTGTTGCCATTGTATTTGGCATTTGGACTTTGTTTCAATCAATTGCTTTCATCAGCAATCAAGCAATTATGAACGAAGCATTGCAACAGTTTCCTCAGATGAATGCAGGTAAAGAAGTTTCAAAAGAATTGATTGCTAAAGTAATGAAGGCTACTATGTGGTTTCTGCTCATTTATTCTATCCTTTTACTCACCCACATTCAAATTACATTCCGTTTACTAAAACAATACGCATCATTGTTTGGTAAGAAGCAGGAAAACAACAATGAGTTTTAACACAATCACTTTCTGAAATCTTCGTTTCTTAGTAGAAATATTTTCGTTTATGCAGAAGATTTTAGGAACACTCTTTTTAGTTCTGACTTTGTTTGCCTGTAAAAAGAAAGACAAGCCTGCTGATACAACTGCAACAGCTCAAATCATTACCAATGTAAGTTATGGTACAGATGCACGCAATGTAATGGATGTGTATCTCCCTGCAAACAGAAGTGAAACTTCAACTCCGGTACTCATCATGATACATGGTGGTGGCTGGAGCGAAGGCAGTAAAGCAGATTTTGTTCCCTTTGTTGATACTATGAAACGCCGTTTGCCCAACTATACCATTTTCAACATCAACTATCGTCTTGCTGCTAATGGTATACATCTTTTTCCCACACAGGAGTTGGATGTAAAAAAATGTATTGAGTTTATTTACAGTAAACGGAGTGAGTATAAAATCTCAGACAAGTTTGTATTGGCCGGTGCCAGTGCCGGTGCACATTTAGCATTGCTGCATGCTTATAAAAATTCATCTCCTGTAAAAATAAAAGCAGTTGTTGATTTCTTTGGTCCCACTGAACTTACTCAGTTCTATACTAATCCACCAAACCCGCTTGTTCCCTTATTGTTGTTAAACGTTACCGGAACCACTCCGGCACTTAACCCAACACTGTATCAGCAGTCATCGCCACTTACATTCGTTTCCAATACCAGCAGCCCTACAATTATTTTACAGGGCGGCGCTGATATTATTGTGTCGCCTTCGCAATCTACTTTGTTGCGGGATAGATTACAAATGCTGGGTGTTGCCCATCAGTTTGTTTTTTATCCAAGTGGTGGGCATGGTGATTGGGATGCAGCCACATATACAGATGCGTTTAATAAAATTGAAGCATTCATAAAAACGTACAACCCTTAAAAGAAAATCCCACAAAGGCACAAAGTACACTGTTTTGTCTTTGTGCTCCTTTGTGTACTTCGTGGGAAACATTTTTCGTTTTAAGATGGCACAGTTATAGTAAATTGCCATCATGCAATCTCCATTGGCAGAACGTTTGCGTCCTTCTTCTTTAGCCCAACTTGTAGGTCAGCAGCACCTCACCGGTGAAGGAAGTATTTTGCAGCGTGCCATTGCCAATAACAATATCCCCAGTATGATTTTGTGGGGCCCGCCGGGTGTAGGCAAAACAACGATTGCAAATATTATTGCGCACAGCGTTCATGCAAGTTACTTTCAACTCAGCGCTATCAGCAGTGGTGTAAAAGAAGTACGGGAAGTAATTGAGCAGGCAAAGCAAACCAGCAAGGCTATTTTGTTTATTGATGAAATTCACCGGTTCAATAAAGGTCAGCAGGATGCCTTGCTGGGTGCTGTAGAAAAAGGAATCATTATACTCATCGGCGCTACAACGGAGAATCCTTCGTTTGAAGTGAACAGTGCCTTGCTCAGCCGTTGTCAGGTATTTGTATTAAAAGCATTGGGTAAAGAAGATTTGCTGCAATTACTCCATACGGCAATTACAGAAGATGAAGAGTTAAAGCAAAAGCAAATTGAATTGAGGGAAACCGAAGCTATCTTACGATTAAGCGGAGGTGATGCAAGAAAAATGTTGAATGTTTTAGAAATTGTGATAGACTCAATCAATACGTCACCCGCTATCATTACTGACGAAATTGTACTCAACACCATTCAGCAAAAAATGGCCTTGTATGATAAGAGCGGTGAGCAGCATTATGATATTATTTCAGCTTTTATCAAATCCATCCGGGGCAGTGATCCCAATGCAGCAGTTTATTGGCTGGCACGTATGATTGAAGGGGGTGAAGATGTAAAGTTTATTGCACGCAGATTATTGATTCTCGCCAGTGAAGACATCGGCAATGCTAATCCCAATGCCTTGCTCTTAGCCAATGCAACATTTGAAGCTGTGAATAAAATCGGTTATCCTGAAAGTCAGCTCATTTTATCACAATGTGCTATTTATCTGGCTTCATCACCCAAAAGTAATTCAGCTACTGTAGCTATTGGTGAGGCCATGGCAGCAGTAAAACAATATGGCGATTTGCCCGTGCCTTTACACATTCGTAATGCACCTACTAAACTCATGAAAGACATGGGTTATAAAAAAGGATATGAATACAGCCATGATTATGAAAATAATTTTTCATCACAGGAATATTTGCCTGAAGCTATCAAAGGGAAGCAACTCTATGAACCGGGTAAGAATGCACGTGAAAACGAAATGCGTAAATTTTTAAAACAACTCTGGAAAGAAAAATATAACTATTAGTATGGTACAATTGCATTGGGTGTTAAAACCTTTTAACCAACTTACTCCGCATGAACTTTATTTTATTATGCAATTACGCAGTGAAGTATTTGTAGTAGAACAAAACTGCATTTACCAGGATGCTGATAATAAAGATCTGAAATCATATCATCTGATGGGTTTTAGCGATGAGGGACAACTTATGGCTTATACAAGGTTGCTTCCGGCAGGCGTATCTTACCGGGAACCATCTATTGGCAGAGTAATAACACATGCTGATGTGCGCAAACAGGGTGCAGGAAAAGAATTAATGCAGCAGTCCATCAAAGCCTGTTATCAATTGTTTGGCAGGCAGTCCATTAAAATAGGAGCACAGCTTTATCTAAAAAGGTTTTATGAATCTTTCGGCTTTGACCAAACAGGACCTGTTTACCTGGAAGATGGTATTGAGCATATTGAAATGGTTTTAAAGTAAGGAATGTTTGAGTAATTTTACGAAACTCACAGCGTAGAAACGCATGAAACCAACAGGTACTATAGAAAGAACACTTAGAAAAAGGGAAAAAATTTTGACGCCCAGAATTTCTTTTCTAATATTGTCATGCAATATCCTGTTTTCTAAATCGAAAAACCAAAGCCTTCAATCCATGAAGAATCGTGTATTACTTACTGCATTGTACACTTTTTCCTTATTATTTATTGGAGTTGAGTCAATCAAAGGCCAGATAGGTTTATCGTCCTCAAATGGTCGTTGGGAAATTGGTTTAAACGCCGGCCCAATGAATTTTTTGGGCGATTTGGGTGGAAATCGTGGAAAAGGTACTTTGGGTCCCAAAGACAATAATATTCCTGTAACAAATTTTATTGGTGGAATATCTGCATCTTATTATCCTTCTGAGTGGATTGGTTTTCGTGCTGCTTTTAATTTGGGCGAGATGGAAGGCGATGATCGTTTGATTCGTCAAAAACAACCTGCAGATACATGGGAAGGTGCAAGAAAGTATCGCAACCTCACTTTTCGTTCGCCGCTTACAGAAGCATATGTGGGCATTGAACTTTACCCCACAGCGTTTATCAGTCTCAGAAACGGATGGGGATTGCCACGCTTTCGTCCGTATGTGATTGGTGGTATTGGTGTGTTTCAATTCAATCCACAGGGTTTATATGTTTCACCAACCGGTACCGAATCATGGGTTGATTTAAGACCACTCCGTATTGAAGGACAGGGAATGAGCGAAACAGGAAAACCGATGTACAGTACAACAAGCTATTGCATACCAATGGGTGTGGGTATTAAATATGACATTACTGAACGCCTCACATTTGGTATTGAAATCATACACAGAGTTACCGGCAGCGATTACATTGACGACGTAAGCGAACGTTATATCAATCCAAACCTGTATGCAAACTATATGAGTCCTGCACAGGCTGAAATAGCAAGATATTTATCCAATCCAAGTGATTTTTATCCATCAAGTATTCCCGGATATACACCCTATGGCTTAAGAAATCCAAATGATATTTTTGGAAAGAAAAGAGGAAATCCTGAGCGAAATGACTCTTACTTTTCCAGTACATTCCGTTTAACATGGAAAATTGGAGATGTATATGCAGATTGGTTTAAAAACAAAAATTCAATGAGATGTCCTCAGTACTTCTGATGAATTTAATCAGAACCTGCTGAACTGTTTTATACCCTAAAAAATCCGTAAATCCGTATTTATGAAACTTCAAATGCAAAAAATGGACCCAGAGTCTGTTACATGGCTATGGCGTCTTACCCTTGTAGTACTCTACGTTATATTCTTTGTTTTCAAAAAAAAATTGTATTTATAAAAAAACTCAAAGTGTAATATCGCTTTAATGTTAATCCGTACCCTAATTCTCCGTTCACTGAGTGAACACTTCAATCCATCATCCTGAGAAAAGCGAAAGAGAACCGGAGATTGATATTACTTTGAATGTTGCACTTTGTTTTCTTGGTCCGTACTCTATAGTTCGTTACCCCTGCTTATGCGGGGGTAATTTATTTTAATTACATACTACTGATTCTGTAATAATCCTTTTTCTGCATTTATCTTTGTTTCTTTAAAATGTTTTCAGGTTCAATACTTGACACATGCCACAATTGATTCAATTAAAATTAACGCCTGAACAGGCAGCTTCTCAACAAAGCATCAGCAGCCATATTGCCGCTGTAAAAGCAATTCCGGTTACATCCGTTAACGGATATTATATTCTCAAACAGAGTTTTGATGCACGCAGCAGGCAGGTTTGGGTAAACATCTCAGCTCAGGTATTTATTAATGAACCATTCCAAGCACGTAATACAATGTTCTTTGAATGGAAAGAAGTACATCACGCAAAGAATCAGGTAATAATTGTAGGTGCAGGTCCGGCGGGTTTATTTGCTGCATTAAAGTTGATAGAGCTTGGTATTAAACCCATCATCATTGAAAGAGGGAAAGATGTACGCAGCCGCAGAAGAGATTTAGCTGCTCTCAATAAAGAAGGAATTCTCAATCCTGAAAGTAATTATTGTTTTGGTGAAGGAGGTGCCGGCACCTACAGTGATGGAAAATTGTATACACGCAGTAATAAACGGGGTAATATCCAGCGGGTATTGGAACTGTTTCATCATTTTGGTGCCGATGAAAAAATATTATATCAAAGTCATCCGCATATCGGTACAAACAAATTGCCGTATATCATCACTGCCATGCGTGAACATATTCTGCAATGCGGTGGTGAAGTACATTTTGAAACGAAGCTCACCAATTTTAAAGTTGATCGCAATGTGCTCCAAGCAATAGAAGTAAATCATCAAACAACATTAAATGCTGACGCTGTTATTTTAGCTACCGGTCACAGTGCAAGAGATGTATTTGAATTGTTACATAAAAACAATATTGCAATTGAAGCCAAGCCATTTGCATTAGGTGTAAGAGTAGAACATCCCCAACAAATTATTGATGCTATTCAATACCATTGTACTGCCCGCAATGCGTTTTTACCACCAGCTTCCTATAGTTTGGTAGAGCAGGTGCAAGGGAAAGGTGTATTTAGTTTTTGTATGTGCCCCGGAGGGATTATAGCCCCCGCTTCAACATCACCCGGCGAACTGGTTGTAAATGGCTGGAGTCCTTCAAAGCGAAACAATCCTTATGCAAACAGCGGTATGGTAGTGAGTGTAGAAGAAAAAGACGCTATCCATTACCTTAAATCGCAAATAACAGAATACAGGAACCAAAACCTGGAAAACCATCCTTTACTCATGATGTATTTTCAACAGGCAGTAGAACAAAAAGCATATGAAATGGGCGGGGGAAATTTTATAGCCCCGGCTCAGCGTATGGCTGATATGTTTCATAAAAAAACATCGGCAGCTCTGCCACCATGTTCTTATGTGCCCGGACTTAATGCTGTAAACCTTGATACGGTATTGCCTGATTTTATTTTTGAGCGTTTGCGTTTGGGCTTTCATGCCTTTGGCAAAAAAATGCGGGGCTATTTTACCAATGAAGCGGTAGCAGTGGCCACAGAATCCAGAACTTCTTCACCCGTTCGTATTCCACGTGATGCTGATACGCTGCAGCATCCGCAAATAAAAAACCTGTATCCTTGTGCTGAGGGCGCCGGCTATGCAGGAGGTATTGTAAGTGCAGCTATGGATGGTGAGAAGGTGGCACAAATGATTGCAAACGCCGTTTATCAACTATAATAAAAAATAAATTACGACAGTATTACCTTGTAACAAATTTGTTTTTCAATACACTAATCAACCGTATGAGCACAATTTTAGAAGTTCAAAACCTGAAGAAATACTTCTCTTCACAAAAGGCTGTTGATGACATCAGCTTTACCTTAAACAAAGGTTCCATTTTTGGGTTACTGGGGCCCAATGGCGCAGGTAAAACCACATTGATCCGAATGATTACCGGTATTTTTTATCCTGATGCGGGAACTATTCTGCTCAATGGTAAGAAGTTTGATCCGGTGAATGACGTAATTGAGATTGGTTACATGCCCGAAGAGCGTGGGTTGTATAAAAAAATGAAAGTGGGCGAACAGGCCATGTATCTGGCACAACTCAAAGGCTTGAGCAGGCAGGATGCATTTAATAAAGTTAAACTGTGGTTTGAAAAATTTGAAATGGGCAGCTGGTGGAATAAAAAAGTGGAAGACCTCTCCAAAGGCATGGGGCAGAAACTGCAGTTTGTTACCACCGTACTTCATGAGCCGAAGTTGGTTATACTTGATGAACCCTTCAGCGGACTTGATCCTGTAAACAGCAATTTGATTAAAGATGAGATATACGCACTGGCACAAAAAGGCACTTCTATCATCTTTAGTACACACCGTATGGAGCAGGTTGAGGAAATATGCGACCACATCATATTGGTAAACAAGGGTAATAAAATTCTTGATGGCAGTGTAAAAGAGGTAAAGCAAAAATTCAAAGAAAATATATTTAATCTTGAATTGAATGAAGATCATGCTAACTACGAGCATCCATCTTTTCATATAGTGCATCAAAATAAAAATGAGTTGATTGTAAAAATTCATGACGGATATTCGGGCAATGATGTGCTGAAACATTTTATGAATCAGAACAAACAGATTATTGCTTATCATGAAATTCTACCTTCGCTTAATGAAATATTTATTCATTTGGTGGAAGGCACACCTGCTGCACGTCAATTTGAAACTGTTAATGCATAAACAACAATTATGAACAAAATTTTCATTATCATAAAACGTGAGTACCTCACACGTGTAAAAAACAAAACTTTTTTACTGTCTACTTTTTTATTGCCGTTGGTAATGGTTTTATTTATTGGCGGCTCAGCCTATCTTGGTGCAAAATCTATTCATCAATATAAAATTGCTGTAAAAGATGAAAGTAACCTGTATAAAAATAAATTTGACAACAGCTCTGCTGCCTTTTTTTCATTTGTTGATGATGTGAACCTCGGTAACTATAATGAAAAAAAATTTGACGGAGTATTGATGATTTACTCTTCTGATAAATTAACGCCTGATTCTGTGAGACTGTATTCACAAAAAGAATTGGGCTTGGCTACAGAAGGAGCTGTAAAGAAACAATTGCAAAAAGTAAATGAAGAAAAGTTGTTGCTTGAAAAGGGGGTAAGCCGTGCTATCATTGACTCTATACGTAGTGAAAGTGAAAATGAGGATTTGCTCAACTTTCGTTCATACAGGGTAAAAGGTTTTGAATTGAAGGAGGGAAATAAAAAAATTGCTTCCATTATTGGTTTTGTAAGTGGTATTATCATTTATATTACTTTATTTATTTATGGTGCCAGTGTAATGCGTGGTGTAATGGAAGAAAAAATGAATCGTATTGCTGAAGTTATGGTAAGCAGTGTAAAGCCATTTCAGCTGATGCTTGGTAAAATAATCGGTATTGCAGCAGTGGGCTTAACACAGTTATTGCTTTGGATTGTTTTAATAATGATATTAAGCAGCGTATTACAGGCATTTGTTACACCTGAAATGTTGCAGGGTGCGCAGCAGGCCAATGAAGCATTACCTTCTGCCTCCCGTAACAATACAATGATTTTAAAAATGGCAGAAGGTGCAGGTTTTGTTGCTTCCGGAGTTAATTGGTTTGCAGTAATCAGTCTTTTCCTGTTTTATTTCCTCGGCGGTTATTTATTTTATGCAGCTTTGTTTGCAGCTGTAGGAAGTGTAATTAATGAAGACCCGCAGGAAGCTCAATCATTAATGCTTCCTATCACCATGCCCATCATCTTTGGTTTTATTATGCTCACATCAACTATTGAAAATCCAAGTGGTCCGCTGGCATTTTGGGGAAGCGTGATTCCTTTTACTTCGCCCATTGTAATGATGGCAAGGGTAGCAGGTGGCGTGCCGGAGAGTGTTCCTTACTGGCAACTTGCTTTGTCAATGGTGCTGCTCATCGGAGGATTTTTATTTACTACATGGCTCAGTGCCAAAATTTACCGCACTGGTATTCTAATGTATGGCAAAAAAGCAAGCTGGAAGGAAATGCTGAAATGGGCGTTTAAGAAAGCATGAACAAACAACTTGTATCAACATCATGAAAGCGCATATCATTTTATTAATTCTTTTTTTTATGGGTCATATTCAACAGAACTTCCGGAATTATTAAAGCGCTTAAAGGCAAAGATTATTCTAAGTTTAAATTAGAGATTTTCTTTGCCGTCTTAGTGATAGTGGTTTTTGCAGGGGTACTTTGGATGGAAGATTATTTTCAGAACTGAAAAAATCAGTGCATAAAAAAAATCCCGCACTAGCTGCGGGATTTTTTTTTATAAGGACAATCAGTTTATAATGAAATCTGTTTTTCCGTCATCATCTTACGCATGTTAATGAGACCGTAGCGCATGCGGCCCAGTGCTGTGTTGATGCTGCAATGTGTGAGTCCTGCAATTTCTTTAAAACTCAAATCAGCATAATGACGCAGGATAATTACCTCCCGTTGTTCTTCAGGTAATAAATCCAGCATACGGCGAATAAGGTCGTAGCTCTGGTTTTTCATCATTTTTTGCTCAGCGTTTTCATCACTGAAATTGAGCACCTCAAAAATATCATGATTATCGCTGGTTTTTATAATGGGCGTACGCTTTACACGGCGAAAATGATCCACACAAAGGTTATGGGCAATACGCATGGCCCATGGCAAAAATTTGCCTTCCTCTGTATAGCGGTTACCACGTATAGTGTCTATAACACGGATGAATACCTCCTGAAACAAATCTTCAGCCAGGTATTTATCTTTTACCAGCAGAATGATCGAAGTAAATAGCTTGTCTTTATGACGAAGCACGAGTGTTTCTAATGCAGTGGAGTCACCATCTTTAAAAAGGTGTACCAATTGCTGATCGGTAAATTGTTCATGTGTACGCATACAATTCTACGGTTGATGGTTTTCAGTAATTAATCAGTAATGTTCTTAGTAACTGTTGTTAATAAAGTAGAAGTTGCGCTATAGGCTTAAATAATTTAGGGCTGTTTAGGAATATTGAATTTCAGAAATAAAAATATATGAAAAAATTGAACCAACCAACATTTAGAAGAATTTAACGTATCCCCACGCAGCAGCAGCTTTCGTATTTTCCGTATGCGGTATGGGAATGTTACCATTACTGTCAGGTTTCAACTTGGTTTTCTTCTAAATTTGTGTACTTATGGGTAAAGAGGTACAGGCAGCAGCGGCAGTTGCATCAAAGCCGGTTTCAAAAGAAAATATTTTCATTAAGGGCGCAAAGGTTCATAACCTTAAAAATGTTTCAGTAACCATTCCACGAAACAAGTTGGTTGTGGTTACAGGTGTAAGCGGCAGTGGTAAGTCTTCACTTACCATTGATACTTTATATGCAGAGGGTCAACGGCGTTATGCTGAAAGTTTGAGTGCTTATGCACGCCAGTTTCTCAACCGTATGAACAAACCCGATGTTGAATATATCAAAGGTTTGTGCCCTGCCATTGCCATTGAGCAAAAAGTAATTACACGTACACCACGCTCTACTGTGGGTAGTATGACGGAGATTTATGATTACCTCCGTTTGCTGTATGCAAGAGTTGGTAAAACGATTTCACCCATTAGCGGCAGAGAAGTAAAGAAAGACGATGTAACCGATGTGGTGAAAATAGTGCAGGGTTTTAAAAAGGGCACAAAAATATTGATACTGGCAGTATTTCCTGTACATGCCAAACGAAGTATTAAGGAAGAACTGAATATTTTATTGCAAAAAGGGTTTACAAGAATTTTTAAAAAAGCAGAAACCAAAAAATCAAAAGTTAAAAGTAGTAAGGAGAGTGAAGTACTTCCTATTGAAGAATTACTTGCCTTAAGTGATAAGCAATTGAAACAGCAGTTTGCCAATGCTGATGCGGAGTATGGTTTCTATATTCTTATTGACAGGCTTGTAGCCAAAGATTTTGATGAAGACGATCTGCATCGTATTGCAGACAGTGCAGGCACTGCTTTTTATGAAGGCGAAGGTGAAATGTACCTGGAGAAAGATGGTAATGAACTCTTTCATTTCTCCAATAAGTTTGAACTGGATGGAATAAAGTTTGAAGAACCGGTACCCAATTTATTCTCCTTCAATAATCCTTATGGGGCATGCCCTGTGTGCGAGGGTTTCAGCCAGGTATTAGGTATTGATGAAGACCTTGTAATACCGGATAAAAGTTTAAGTGTATATGAAGGTGCGGTAGCTCCATGGAAAGGTGAAAAGCTGGGATGGTGGAGAGATCAGTTTATCAAAAACACAGCACGCACATTTCCCGTGCACAAAGCCATTGCAGATTTAACCAAAGAGCAGTACAAACAATTATGGGAAGGAGTAGGTACGGCCCTGGGCATTGATGATTTTTTTAAAGAAGTAGAAAGCAATTTATACAAAGTACAGTATCGTGTACTGTTAAGTCGCTACAGGGGACGCACCACCTGTACTGATTGTAAAGGCTACCGCCTGCGTAAAGAAGCATTGTATGTAAAAGTGGGTGATAAACACATAGGTGAATTATGTGAAATGCCGGTAAAAGATTTAAAGGTTTGGTTTGATGAGTTGAAGTTGAGCTCCTATGATCAGCAGGTGGGCAAGCGAATTTTAATTGAACTGCACAATAGAATCCAGACGTTGCTGCATGTGGGCTTGGGTTATTTAACATTGAACCGTTTGGCCAATACATTGAGCGGTGGAGAAAGTCAGCGTATCCAGCTTACACGATCATTGGGAAGTAATCTTACAGATTCATTATACATTCTGGATGAACCAAGCATTGGCCTGCATCCGAGAGATACTGCCAATCTCATTAATGTGTTGAAAGAACTTCGTGATTTGGGAAATACAGTTGTAGTAGTAGAGCATGATGAAATGATGATGCGTGAAGCGGATCATATTATTGATATGGGACCTCTGGCAAGCCATTTGGGGGGCGAAGTAATTGCCGAAGGTAATTATGATGCAATCATCAGCAATTCTAAGAGTTTAACAGGTAAATATTTAAGTGGTGCTAAACACATTGATGATTTTGGAAAACCCCGAAAGTGGAACCGAAGTATAAAAGTTGAAGGCGCAAAACAACACAATCTTAAAAACATTACGGTAGAGTTTCCTTTAAATGTATTGTGTGTAGTAAGTGGCGTGAGCGGAAGCGGTAAAACAACACTTGTAAAAAATATTTTATACCCTGCATTACGAAAACTCAAAGGTGAATTTGGCGACCGTGCAGGCACACATAAACAGCTGAGCGGAGATATTGATTCCATTGCAGAAATTGAAATGGTGGATCAAAACCCGATAGGCAAAAGCAGCAGAAGTAATCCTGTTACTTATATAAAAGCCTATGATGAAATACGAGAGTTGTATGCTTCGCTTGCTTTGAGTAAAATACGGGGATTTCAACCAAAGCACTTTTCATTTAATGTGGATGGAGGCAGATGTGACGGATGCAAAGGTGAAGGTGAGCAGATTGTAGAGATGCAGTTCCTGGCAGATGTTCATCTCACCTGTGAAGTATGTGGTGGCAAGCGGTTTAAAGACGAAGTACTGGAAGTAAAATATAAAGACAAAAGCATACATGATGTGCTTGAAATGAGTGTAGATGAAGCATTAGATTTCTTTAAAGAAGAAAAAGATTTAGTGAGGAAACTTTCACCCTTAGGTGATGTGGGTCTTGGCTATATCAAGCTGGGTCAAAGCAGCGACACATTGAGCGGTGGCGAAGCACAAAGGGTTAAACTCGCATCTTTTCTTGGCAGGGGAAATAGCGGAGGTAATATCCTGTTCATCTTTGATGAACCCACTACCGGGTTACATTTTCATGATATTAATAAACTGCTTAAAAGTTTTCATGCCTTAATAGAAAAAGGGCATTCCGTACTTGTAATTGAACACAATACAGATGTAATGAAACGGGCAGACTGGTTAATTGATCTTGGGCCCGAAGCAGGCGAGGGCGGCGGTACACTTGTATTTGCTGGATTGCCAGTCGCAATACAAAAAAATAAACGCAGCAATACAGGTCGTTATTTATAGAAATTTTGTTGCTCATAGTATTCTCTTGGGTAAGGTTATGCGTCATATTATCTTTGCCAAATGCAGCAATACTTCAGCATCGGTCAAATTGCAGGTACATTTGGATTAAACGGACAAGTGGTTCTCCAGCACAACCTTGGAAAAAAAACATCTCTTAAAGGATTGGAAGTTTTGTTTATTGAAGAAACTAAAGATAAATTCATTCCCTACTTTATTACTTCATCCAAAATAAAAAGTGAAACAGAAGTGTACCTCACCATTGATGGTTTTATTACAAAAGAAGCAGCAAAAAAAATCAATTCAAAAAAAGTGTGGTTACGTGCCGATGATTTTCAGAAATATGCTGCCAAATCAGCCCCGGTTTCACTCATCGGCTTTACAATGTTTAATGGCGATGAAGAGCTTGGTATTATTGATGAAGTAATTGAACAACCGCTCCAGATACTTTGCAGGTTAGAAATCAAAGGCAAAGAAGTGTTGATACCGCTTCACGAAGAAACCATCCGTAACATTCATCAAAAGAAAAAACAGGTGGTGGTTAAGTTACCTGATGGGTTACTGGAAGTGTATTTGGGTTAATGTAAGTTTTATTGACGTTCCATTACAATGTTAACGTCAGCACTTTGTTTATCAATACTGGTAATACCTCCCAGATTTGAAGTTGAGTTGGTAGAAAATCTCATTCGCATTGTCAGGGTCTTTCCTTCAATTTTGTATTTGCAGCCGGAGGGCACGGTAGCGCTTCCTCCGGGATTTTGTACGGAAGGACCTCCTCCTTCAAAGTATATTGAATCTGCTCCAATTAATCTGTACTTGCTTACAGGATTGGATGGTGGAATTGTTGAAAGCGGAAACGGATTGTCAATGGAAGTTTGCAAGATATTATTCTCAAAAAACTTTATGCTTACAGTTCCATTAAAATCATAACCTATTCCATTTCCCTGAAATTCTGAAGCAGTAATAGTATAAAAGCCTTTAGGGTTTGAAGAGGTATAGGTAAGTGTGCTTTCCGTTCTTTGTTTATCTCCAAGTATTTCTATTTCTGATGATGTAAAGGTGGTACCACCTGCTGAAATAAATTTCCATTGGCCCACCAGCCCTGTGCTGCCGGTACCGTCTGAAGCACCAACCATATCCGGCGGACGAAGTTTACGTTCACAGGAAACGGTAAATACAGCAACACAAATACTAACAAGAATAAGAACCTGCCCTTTCATAAGTATTAATTTGGGCAAAAATAATTCATTGTGCCGCTTGGTCAAAATTCTGTTTGCTGTAAACTGTTTTTTTGTGATCAAATTCACGAACTGAAGATTCTTGCAGATAGCTCTACCTTTACAGCCTGTCGCAACAACGCATCATAGCACATTTTGACCTCGATACTTTTTTTGTATCAGTAGAACGATTGAATGATCCGTCGCTCAACGGTAAACCTGTAATTGTAGGTGGTACCAAGGAACGTGGCGTGGTAAGTACCTGCAGTTATGAAACCAGAAAATTTGGAGTACACAGTGGTATGCCCATGGCGCAGGCTATGAAATTATGTCCGCATGCGATTGTGCTGCAAGGCACCAGAGGTGATTACAGCCGCTACTCAAGATGGGTAACAGAAATTATTGCTGCCAAAGCACCATTGTTCGAAAAAGCAAGTATTGATGAGTTTTATATTGATCTCACAGGTATGGATCGTTTTTTTGATCCTGTACAATGGACTGTTGAATTACGACAGGAGATCATTGATGCTACAAAGCTGCCTATCTCCTTTGCCATCGCCTCAAATAAGCTGGTAGCAAAAATTGCTACTGATATGGCAAAACCAAATAATTATATAGTTGTACCATTTGGTAAGGAAAAAGAGTTTTTGGCACCGCTTAAAGTAAACAAAATACCCGGTGTAGGCGAACAGGCTTTTCACACCTTGCTTGATTTGGGTATTGAAACCATTGTTGATTTACAAAATTGCAATCCGGTAATGCTGGAACAGCAGTTAGGAAAGCATGGGAGGGATTTGTGGAATCGTGGACATGGCATCAGCTTCAGCACCGTTACTTCTTATCACGAATCAAAATCCATATCAAGTGAAAATACCTTTCATGAAAATATTTCTTCCATCAAAGAGTTAGAAACAGAAATTGTAAGGCTTACTGAAAAAATTGCACATGAGTTACGCCAGGAAAACAAGATGACCGGATGTGTGGCTGTAAAAATACGCTATCCCAATTTTGAAACGCAGCAGCGGCAGGCAAGTATTTCCTACACCTGCTATGATGATGAATTGATTCATAATGCTAAAACCCTGTTTCATCAATTATACAGAAAAGGCCAGCCGGTGCGTTTGCTCGGTGTACGTTTCAGTGAGTTAACAGATGAAGCGGCGCAAACCAATCTGTTTCAGGATGTATCTAAAAAAAATGAACTCTACAAAGCGATTGATGAAGTAAAAGAACGCTTTGGTAAAGATATGCTCACTAAGGCACGCATTGCCGGCAGAAGAGAAGAGCAGGAGGGATTGGATGAAACTTCATAGTAAGAAATGACAAATCAAATCAAAACTCTACCTATTCAGTAGGAAATTACTAACTTAGTTTCTTTAATTTTAAAACTTAATAGTATGAGTTTACGCTTAGGCGATGTGGCGCCCAATTTTAAGGCCACAACAACTGCGGGTGCAATTGATTTTTATGAATATTTAGGCAATGGCTGGGGTGTGTTGTTTTCACATCCTGCTGATTATACGCCTGTGTGTACTACCGAACTTGGCAAAACGGCTTTACTGAAACATGAGTTTGAAAAACGGAATGTAAAAGTACTGGCGTTGAGTGTGGATCCAATTGATAAGCACAAAGGATGGATTAACGATATCAACGAAACACAGCATGTAACAGTTGACTTTCCCATCATTGCTGACCCTGATAAAACTGTTGCCAATCTGTATGATATGATTCATCCCAATGCGTCTGAAACGTTTACAGTGCGTTCGCTATTTATCATTGGTCCTGATAAAAAAGTAAAACTAATGATTACTTATCCAGCTTCTACCGGCAGAAATTTTTATGAAGTATTACGTGTGATTGATTCATTACAACTCACTGCCCACTACAGTGTAGCCACACCTGCTGACTGGAAGGAGGGTGAAGATGTAATTGTAGTACCGGCTGTAAGTACAGAAGACGCTATTACAAAATTTCCAAAAGGGGTAAAAGTAGTGAAGCCCTATTTACGCTATACACCACAGCCAAATAAATAATTGAAACAAATAACAAACGGGGCGCTTGCACCCCGTAATTGTTTATAAATGTTTGAGTGTAAAATCAACACCGTTCTTCAAAAAAATATATTTGAGTAAATCTTCCATGTTTATATCTCTTTTTTTAAATCCTGTATTACGCCAAAATTCTTTTTTGTCTGTTATTTCAAGTAACATTTTTTTAAAGCCTTCAAACTGAGTTACATTTTTACAACAATCAATAGCATTGATGAGTCCGTCAAAATCTGAGCCGATGCAGATTTGTGTTTTTATTTTATCATAACTCAGGCCGATATTCTTTCCGATTTTTAAAATATGAATAACCTGGTTCATAAAATAATAGGCATGTATCATTTCTGTATTTGTTTCCTGTGCCAGTGCATCATCACCGGTTAAGGTGTTTTCAGCCAACGTATTTGCCGGATAACGTGTTGGATCGTCGATACCGAAAAATGCTTTTGTTTCCAGCTTACTGATGTATTCAGTATCATGCGGATAAATATTCCATTTGTAACCTACATGGTCTGTAGGGAAACCCAATATTCGCTGATCCAGTGAAATGCCTATCAATCCATCGCTTAATAATATTTGTTCTACATCATCATCATATAAGTTGATGCTCGTCATATTAAAAGCTGCATAATCAACATGCCCCAGTTTTTTAAGGTGTGTCACTTCCCATACCTGTTTATTTTTTGAAAAAGTACGTACACGCTCTCTCAAATAGTTTAATCGCTCACTTAATCTGATGCCTGTTAGGCCTGCATGTGTACAAATTACAGGGAGTGTATAGTTGTTTTGACTGCGTAAAGCGTAAAGATGTGTTCTTGCTACTACACCCATGTGTTTGGTATCAATCAAAATATTTTTGGAATAAATTTTATCAATTACTGCTGCCCCCTCCGATGAAATACTGTTGCCATTTGGTGTAAATAATTCTTCTCTCAAAAACTGCATACCGGATGCATGATTGCAAAAAGGCATCGGCTGCAGATGCGTGAGATTAACAGCAAAAATTTTATTCGCTGAAGTGAATGATTCAAAGTTTGTCTGAAATTCCTGCATGGCATTAGGACTGTTGGGGTTATTAAAGAAGCCATGTAATCCCTCAATAATTAAAACACAATGAACGGTGTTAACCGCCTGTGCATCAAAATCAGAAGCTTTAGTTATCAATTTTACTTTTGCATCAGGTGGAAGGCCAAGATTTGCAGGCGGGAGAAAATTATTTTTCAAAAATGTAAGTTCCTTATTCATCCAGTTAAAATAATGATCGCCTGCTTCAATAACTTTGAGCTTATCAGCATTCAATAAATCTAATTTTCCATTTGCTACCATTTGTCGTTCCAGCAACCCTTTGCCCATATGACTTTCCGGTGCATGAAGTATTAAGCCAATCAATTGCACATTGCCACTGAGCTGTGAAAAATTACTTTGCGAATCCAGAGTTTCATTTACAAGTGTATTGATTTTGAATTTTACTTCATTACCCAATACTTTTCCCACAATATAGTTTACTTCCAGTTTTACCCATGGCGAGGGTTCTTCACCGGCTTTTACAAATAAAGGCTTGAGTGTGGGGTGACAATGAAAATCGAAGGCAGGCATGACTGTTGATTTAAAGGTTAAAAAAGAACCTTTAAGTTCAGCAGAAAAAAGAAGAAAAGCAATACTCTTTTTCGGGGAGAGACCTATAAGGTTTACAGAGCAGCAGGGTATAGCGGCAAACCTTATAAGTCAGTGGAAAGTTAACAATGAATTATTTAATCCATTTTTCAAATTGCTGCAGCATTGCCCTTAAGTCTTTTGAAAGCGGGGCTTCAAGATTTATTTCAGTACCATCTATATCTGTAAAACGAAGCTTCCACGCATGCAATGCCAAACGGTTGAGCAATGGCCGTTCTTCTTCTTCGTATTTGGAGAGTTTAAATTTCTTTCGTTTGATGGATGAAAGTAAAACAGGAGCAGTGCTTCCATACAACTCATCACAAACTATGGGATGACCAATATGCTTCATGTGCACCCGTATCTGGTGCGTGCGCCCGGTATGAATTTGAAATTGCATCCATGAATACTGACCATATTCCTGTATAACAGAATAATCAGTTAAAGAAGCTTTTCCTTTTTGATGCGTTATATAAAAAGATGTTTTGCCAGGGTGTTCCATAATAGGTGCATCAACATGTCCTTCTTTGCTCATCAAAACACCATTCACCAAACCGAGATATAATTTTTCTACAGTACGCTCTTCAAACTGTTTGGACAAAAATTTATGTGTGTCTTCATCTTTTGCAAACAGAATTAAACCGCTCGTGGCTTTATCTAAACGGTGAACGATATAAACTTTGCCGTACTTTTCGTTTAAAAAATCTTTGAGTGATGGTTCGCTTTGTTCTCTGTCTGGTATTGACAGCAAGCCAGAAGGTTTGTTTAATGCAATCCAGTGATCGGTTTCAGCTATGATGTCCATTTTATTCTTCATCTCTGTTCTTGCCTTTTTTTTCTTCTTTCTTTCTTACAAATGATTTATTCAGAAATTTTAACAGGCGAACTTCTTTTTCATTGAGATAGCGCCATCTGCCCCTGTCTACATTTTTCTTGGTGAGATTGGCAAAAAGTACACGATCCAATCCTTTTACATCATATCCTAAAAATTCAAACATACGGCGCACAATACGGTTACGGCCACTATGAATTTCAATGCCAACTACTTTTTTATTTTTGGGATCTGAATAGCCCAATGCATCTGGAGCAATAAAACCATCTTCCAGCACTACGCCTTTGAGCAATTGTTCAAAATCAGCTTTCTCCAATGGTTTGTCCAATGTTACTTCATATACTTTCTTTACCTGAAAGCTGGGATGTGATAATTTTTGGGTGAGCTCACCATCATTTGTCAGTAGCAGTACACCTGTTGTATTTCTGTCAAGCCGGCCCACAGGATAAATACGTTGTGTGGTTACACCTTTCATCAAATCCATGATTGTTTTTCTTCCCTGCGGATCTTCTGATGTAGTGATGTAATCTTTGGGTTTATTAAGTAAAATATAAACGAGTTCTTTTTGAACATAGATGCGTTTGCCATTGAACTTAACTTCATCTTTATCTGTCACTTTATGCCCCGGTTCAGTAATAACAGCTCCGTTCACTTTTACTTTTTCTTCTTTAATCAATGCCACAGCGTCTCTTCTGCTGCACACCCCGCAATGTGCTAAGAATTTATTAAGGGGCATTTCTCCGGCATCAGACTCTTTCTTAAACGTGATGGGCTTTGAAGTAGTTCCGGGCTGCAGGTTGTTTGTAGAAGGTTTTTGAAAACGCTCTTTCTTTGCTTGTGCATTTTCTTCCTGAGTTTTGGTTCTTGGTTCTTGGTTCTTCTGCTTTATACCTTGTCCCTTAAATGTTCTTCCTTCTTCTTTCTTTTTGTCAAAGTAGGCTTTGCGCTCGGCACGTTCTTTCTTTTTTTCCTGACGGATTTCTTCTTTGATTTGAGCGTTTGATTTATCGCCGTAGAATTTTTTAAAATTACTTTTTTTCATTTGTTTGTTTTTGCTGTTTTGCAACAGGATTATAAATCGTTTGATGGTTTAATGGTTGAAAGGTTTGATAGTTTCCTATTATCTTAAACTTTTAAACGATTGAACCTTTAAACCTGTATTTCTTTATTCGCCAGCTGCCCACAAGCTGCATCAATATCTTTTCCCCTGCTCCGGCGCAGCCTCGCATTTACTTTATTTTTTTCTAAATAGTGCATAAAATCATCCGTCACTTTTTCATCCGGTTTTTGGTATTTAGCAAAGTCAATGGGATTGTATTCAATGATATTGATAAGATCAGCAGGTACCTGTCTGTAAATTTTTATCAATTCATCTGCATCCTGAAGCGAATCATTAAAATCTTTGAATAATATATATTCAAAGGTTATCTCATTGCCGGTTTTCTTATAAAAATAATTAAGTGCTTCAATTAATGATTTAATGTTATTGCTGTCATTAACGGGCATAATTTCATGACGTTTTTCGTCATTGGCTGCATGCAGCGAAAGCGCCAGTTTAAAACGCACTTCATCATCACCCAGCTGTTTGATTTGTTTGGCTACACCGGCTGTGGAAACAGTGATACGTCTCGGGCTCATACCCAAGCCATCAGGTGAAGTGATCTTTTCAATTGCTTTCAAAACATTCTTATAGTTGAGCAAAGGTTCACCCATACCCATGAACACAATATTGGTGAGTTTCTTTTCATATACCCGTTCACTTTGCTGATTGATGAGCACCACTTCATCATAAATTTCATCATAGTTAAGATTACGTTTACGATCAATATAACCGGTAGCACAAAATTTACAACTGAGTGAGCAACCGATTTGTGAAGAAACACAGGCGGTTTTACGTTCATCAGTTGGGATGAGTACGCCTTCTATCAAATACCCTTCATGTGTACGAAACCTTGATTTTACAGTGCCATCTGCAGAATATTGGGTGGCATCCACCGTTAGTGCAGAAAGTGTAAACGAATCGCCCAGCTTTTGACGGAGTTCTTTGCTGAGGTTGGTCATATCTGCAAAGCTGTGTGCATGCTTTTGCCACAACCATTCATACACCTGTTTGGCCCTGAATTTCTGTTCGCCAATGCTTTGAAAGTAATCTGTGATTTCTTCAAGACTTAAGTGGCGGATGTTTCGCTCGTTCGCTACTTTCATAGCGCAAAGGTAATGTATTGCTCAGTAGCAGCCGAAGTTGTACTTTTGGGTATAAACATAGAATATGAAAATTCTGCTGGATGTAAAAGATGAAAAAGCGCCACATCTTGTAGCGCTTTTGAAGGAATTGAAGTTTGTGAAAGCTACAACTATTACACCTGCTAAGGCTCTTTTACTCAAAGAAATGAAAGAAGCTGTGCAGGAAATAAATCTTATTAAAAAAGGAAAGAAAAAAGCGAAAGACGCTGAAAAATTCATCAATGGCTTATAGTGTCAAAACCATTTCAGTTTTTGAAAAACAGTATAAGCGATTGTATAGAAAATATCCATCGTTAAAGTCAGAACTATTACAACTTATCATTCAACTAAAAAACAACCCTGTAAAAGGAACCTATATTGGTCATGAGTGTTATAAAATCAGGGTTGCAATAAAATCAAAATCAAAGGGAAAGTCTGGCGGAGCAAGATTAATTACACATATTGTTGTAATGGATCAACTTGTTTATCTGCTTTCAATTTATGATAAGTCGGAAAAAGCTGATTTAAGTGCCAATGAATTGGATGCTTTATTAAAACTTATTGAGTAATTATGAAACCTGTTTACGTCATTGATTCCATTCGCACACCTATTGGAAAATATGGTGGAGCCTTAGCTACGGTAAGACCTGATGATTTATTAGCACACGTCATCAAAGCAATTATACAACGTAATGCATCTATTGATGTAAATGCCATTGAAGATGTTATTGCCGGCGCTGCTAATCAAAGCGGAGAAGATAATCGAAACGTGGCACGTATGGCAGCATTGCTCGCCGGATTGCCTGTTACGGTTGCAGGTACTACAGTGAATCGCTTGTGTGCAAGTGGCTTGCAGGCAATTATGGATGCATCAAGAGCCATCAGCAATGGTGATGGTGAGCTTTATATTGCAGGTGGTGTAGAGAGCATGAGCCGTGCTCCGTTTGTAATGCCCAAGCAAACGGATCCATTTGGACGTAAAGCTGAAATTTTTGATACCACACTCGGCTGGCGATTTTTCAACTCCAGATTGAGTGAACGCTATCACCCCTACAGTATGGGCGAAACGGCAGAGAATGTAGCCAAGCAATGGAATATCTCCCGCTATGCACAGGATGAATTTGCGTTTGAAAGTCAGGAAAAATATGCAGCTGCATTGGCAGCAGATAAATGGAAAGATGAAATCATTGCTGTTGAATCTGTTCATGGAAAAGAAATTCAACTTATCAGCCATGATGAGCATCCACGTAAAACTTCTCTTGAGCAATTAGCAAAACTCAAACCGGCTTTTGCAAAAGATGGATCAGTTACCGCCGGCAACTCCAGCGGTATTAATGATGGTGCAGCGGCCATGCTGCTTGCAAGTGAAGATGCTGTCAAGAAATTCAACTTGAAACCTATTGCACAAATTAAATCAATGGCTGTTGCAGGTGTTGATCCTTCCATTATGGGTATTGGGCCTGTGCCTGCAACAAAGAAAGCATTACTGCGTGCAGTATTAACGGTTGCTGATTTGGATTTAATAGAACTCAATGAAGCTTTTGCATCGCAAAGCCTGGCGTGCATTCATGAGTTGGGTTTGGATACACAAAGAGTAAATGTAAACGGCGGTGCTATTGCCATTGGTCATCCGCTGGGTTGCAGTGGGGTGCGTATATCTACAACATTACTGCATGAAATGAAACGCCGCAATAGTAAATATGGCATGGCCACAATGTGCATAGGAGTGGGGCAGGGTGCAGCGGTTATCTATGAAGCTATGTAAGACGATTACAAAAGACTTGCTCTTACTTTAAAACGGGTATTACAGCGTATGTCAACCGCTTGTGTGAGCGTTTCCTTGGTTACAATTCTTGAACGTAGTTTGTATTTGTCAGCCTTAATGTACTCAAGCAGGTTGGCATCAGTAGGTTGAAGCGTAATGGTTGATGCGGCTGATGTATTATTGTCAATTGATGCGAGTTTTATTTCATTGCTGCCGTTTGTTGAAATAAATATTTCAGCCGATTTCAGAAAACTGAATGTTTTACCGGATGGTGCTGTTATTGTAAACGTGATTTCCTCCAGGGTTACTTCCTTTACCAGGTTGGGAGCTGTATTATTATTGCTGAACTCCTGGCTGCTGTTGGTAGTTACATCCGGTGTGCCAATTTCAAACGGAAGATTGAGCGGTGACGAACTTTCTACCCTAAAGTTGGCACTGTGGTTTACTTTGAAGCTGATGCCTTTTTTCTTACAGGCAAGGAGCACAACGGAACAAAACAAAATAAGGATGAATTGTTTCATGGGAACTGGTTTTTATTTAAACGTCATCAAAAATACTTTTATTGCAGAACTATTTAACTGATAGGCACCTGTTTCTCTGGAAATCAAGACTATTTACGTAATCAATATGCCTTTGGATCAATCGGGATAGAAAAACTTTTTGTCTATACAAAGTTCCTGAATTTAAACAGGGCTCAGGAACAGCCATAATGTTTGCATTCCGTTGCGGCATTTGATGGGTGTTATTCTTTTTCCAATAAACTTCAGGAACATTTAAAAAAATTTTGATAAGATGAGTAGGGAGTTTGTTTCTTTTTTCATCATCAGCTCCATTCTATAGTTGATCTGATGGTGATGCTGCAAAGAATTGTTTATCCATTACATCACTTGACTCTTGCGCATGTATAACTGTTATTGAAGGAATACAGGTTCCAGTTCTTTCATTTTTTTTAAAGCAGCTGTTCTGCTCTTGTTTTTATATTGATACGTAATAACAATATCATTTCTATTCACCTCTTTATTCAATTTTGAACCGGTGGCAGGTTGCTCTTTCTGTTTAAAACGGATAATACGCAGCTCTGTTACCTTACGGGAAGATGGGGAATCTGCAAGAATCATTTCTCGCCCCAGAATTGTATCAGTTACAGGCATTACCAAAACCGGGTGCGTTTCAAACAAACAGTTATTTCCATCTATCCATACTTGTTTAACCACGATTGCTTTATTTGAATAAACAAACAGACGGTACTTAAACGTTGGATTTGTTTGCTGCTGTGCTTTTTTACCGGGGATAATACTTTGGCGGTAACCGGTAATTGTAACGTGCTGCAAACTGCGGCTGCAGGCTAAACAGCACAGCAAGAGGAAACAAATTGGTATAAGTCTGTACATATACTTTCAGATGGCTTTATTATTTTTTCCGTTGCGCCTTATCATAAAAAAGACCCGCAGTACTGCGGGTCTTTTTCGTTTAGTTTCTGATAATTTTTTGAAGATGTTTATACTTGCCATCATCACTTGTTATACTCAAAACATAAGTACCACGGCTCAGTACTGATACATCAATGGAGCCGTTTTGATACCCCGTCGTTTTATTATAAATCATTGAGCCATTGATACTGTACAATTGTACATTCATGCGTTTTGTATTGTACATGTTACCAATTCTGTAATCTACACGGCCATTACTTACTGTTGGAAACACAGTGCTGATGAAGTTTTTATCATTCAACACTGCATTGTTTACTGAAGTAGGTGTGTTAGGCGTATAGTTTGGCGTACCCAGATACGTAAAATACATACCGTTGCCATGTGTGCCCACCAGCAACACATTATCAACCGGACGGTAAGCCAATGATTGTACTACGGGCATGCCCATAACAGTTGCACCTTCTCTGAACCATGTAACACTTCCGGCACCTGTTAATGTGGGGCCAATATTAACAGCACTGAACAAACCAACTGAAGTACCCACATAATATTCTGTAACAGGGTTATTGCTGCCATCACGTTTTACAACAATGGCGCAGCTTCTTGCGGATACGGAGGTAAGTAAATCGCCTTCTGCATTGCGCCATGTAGGTGAAGCGCTCTTGGCATTGTTTGTCCACCATACACTTACCACATTGTTATTACTTACTTCATAGTTTGAAACCACAGCCATAATTTCATTATCATCATTAGGGTTTACAGCAATATCCTGAATATTAGCACCTGCGGGTAAACCGGGGATAGAAATATTTACAGGAGCGGTGCCTGCCAGTGCATTTCTTGGATTATCAAATCTGAAAATACGGCTGTCTGTTGTACCAATATATAATGCATGCGTATTTTGATAAGGCCCCCAGCTAAATGCAAGTGCACGGATGTAGCGTCCGGTATTGGGACTAACGGTTGGATCTATAGCTGCTGAAACCCCTGTTAGTTCAGTCCAGCCGGAGCTCTGTGTTACCGTTGATGCAGAAGTAGTTCTGAACAAGCGGCCGAAGTTTACATAATAGAGGTCCTCTGTGTTAGATGGATTTAATTTAAATACAGTAACAAATTCGCCAAAACCTCCCTGTGGATTTGCAGTTGCGCCGGTAGGACGGATAAGAGTACTCGTACTGAAGTTTGGTAATAGTGCACGTCGAATGGTACCAAGTTGCGATGATGCATATACAAATTGCTGGCTACCGTTGTGTGCCGCTATACCAACTGCACCGCCATCTCCTGAAAATGCAGGGAAGAGGAATACGTGACGGTTACTGTCATTTGCAGCTGTTCCTAAAAGACCCACTCTATCACGCATCCATGTACCATTATCCTGGAGACCACCCATAAAATTATTTCTGCCGGCACCGGGGTCAATGGTTACATAGTAGTATTGAAACGTTTGATAATTTTCTACATAAGACCAGCTCACTGTTGGGTTATTGATATTTGTTGTTACAGATACACCACCGTCGTGTGCGGAATAGCATATGTCAGGATTATCAAGTCTGAAAGCAATGGCATGTTGATCAGGATGATGATTAGGGTAGAGGAAGGGATTTAAGTTGGCATCGCCATATCCACCTATCCATTCTGTAGCATTTAGCGTTTGAAATCCGTTTGTAGATCTTAACAGATTCACACCACCTAATATCACAAGATTCGGATCATTTGGTTTGACGCCAATACACAGGTCGTAACCACCTTGTGTATCAAAAGTTCCAACTGCTCCACCGTAATCAAGAATACCGCCTGTACGGTTTGACCAGGTGTTGGTTGATAAATCAACTCTGTACAAATCAACGTCATTATCAAAACCGGCTTCGCCATTTTCAAAAGCTACATACATGATGTTGTTGTTTGAAGGAGCAAGTGCTATAACAATACGCTTTGGTACATTGGTTGTACCTGTTAATATATCATAGGAATTGCCTCTCCATCCATTTATTGAATCAACACCCAGCGTATTACCTCCTGCTATTCTGGTAAAAGATCCGGAATTGCCTGTATTGGATGTCCAAACGCCACGCAGCGCATTATCTTCATTGCCTCCATTTACAGCCGCTATTACCCTGCCGGTACTTGTTACTGCAACATCTACAGTTCCATTCACAGCAATACCGGCTGCATTTCCAACCAATACTACCTGCCAGGTGTTACCACCATCAATTGAACGCATTAATCGTCTGTGACAACCCACATAAACATGACCATTGGTGGGGTTTACTGCAATTCGTTGTACATAGTCAAACGGATGATCAAAGCGCTCCAGGAAAAATGGACCTGATACTGTAGAAGCACCTTGCGTATAAGTCATGCTGGTTTTGGTCCAGGTTACTCCATTGTCAATGGATTTCCATAAACCATCACCCATGTAAGCAGCCCCGTTTTCTTCAGCAGAATTGCCCCAGTGTTCGCCACCGGCAGCATACCAAATATTATAATTGGCCACATTAGATGTGTCCTGAACAATACAGTGTATGTTATGTATTTGATTTGATGAGTTTACTCTCATCCAGTTAGCGCCTCCGTCAGTTGATCTGAAAAGACCACCACTTACGCCACCTGCCAGCATTACACGGTTGCTGGTACCGTTAAAACGTTTATCAATGGCAAATGCTCTGGTGCGGCCACCTTTAACCAGGTTGCCACCTATTAAGTAGGTATTGTTAGCCTCTGCCCTTGCACTTGCTTTATCTGGCGCAAGTTTTGTTTGTTCATATGCTTTTTCAAATGCTCTTTCCGGAATTTTACCTGTTACAGGATCTTTCTCCATGTCATACATGTACTTGGCACGAAGTGGAGAGAAAGCAGCTTTTTCAAATTCAGCTTTTTGTTTAAATGCTTGTTCTTGTTTTTCTAAGGTTTGATTGTTTTTAATAAGCGAAAAAATCAAAAGACCTGATAGAAAACTCAGCACTACGAAAGAAAGTATATTTTTCTTCATATAAAGGGAGGTTAAATAGGTGAGTAATTTAAGACATTTCTGTAGTTGAGAAAAATAAATTCAGTCCAAATTGCATTGCGTAATACTTTACCTTAAACAAGCCTTTATCTTTTAGTAATTACGAGTTAATTATTTGCTGAATTTGAGAGATGAAATGGCTTGTTTCAATTGCTTGCTGATTGCCGGTGGACAGTTCTTTAACAGTACATGTGTCTGATGTCAGTTCTTTAGTGCCTATGATAACAACAAAGGGAATTTCTTTTTTTTCGGCATACTTAAACTGCTTGTCCATTTTGGTTTGTTCATGATATAATTCTGAGGCAATTCCGTTTGCTCTCAGTTGCTGCATGAGTTCAAACGCTTTTTTGCTTTCTGCTTCGCCTAAATTAAAAAATAAAATTCTGGTGCCTGTGTGTACATGTGCGGGAAATAACTTCAATTCTTCCATCACATCATATATCCGGTCTACACCAAATGAAATGCCTACGCCGGGAATATTGGGTACACCAAACAAACCGGTTAAATCATCATACCTGCCGCCACCTCCAATACTGCCCATTTGTACATGTTTGGCTTTTACTTCAAAGATGATACCTGTGTAGTAGTTGAGGCCACGGGCGAGCGTGAAGTCAAGTACGAGGTAAGAAGTTCGAGGTACGAAGTAGGAAAGCAAGGATGATAGTTCTTCAATTCCTTTTTTACCATTTACATTTTCACCAAACAGTGATTTTATTGCTGCTAGTTTTTCTTCATTGCTTCCGCTGATGTGCAGGTAATTTTCAATAATACTTATTTGTTCATCAGTTAAACCACGCTGCTGTAATTCTTCTTTTACTTTTTCAATGCCAATCTTGTCCAACTTATCAATAGCTACAGTAATATCCGTTAATTTATTTGCACCGCCGCACAACTCTGCTAATGCTGCTAAAATTTTTCGGCTGTTGATTTTTATTTCCATTTCAATGCCGAGCTGTTCAAACACTGTTGCATAAATGTGCGCCAGTTCTACTTCGTTGAGCAAGGATTTGCTGCCCACCACATCTGCATCGCATTGATAAAACTCACGGTAGCGTCCTTTCTGCGGCCTGTCTGCACGCCACACAGGTTGCATTTGATAACGCTTAAACGGCATCACCAGATTGTTATGATTCATGGCCACATAGCGGGCAAAAGGAATAGTGAGATCATATTTTAAAGCTCGCTCTGTGATGGCCACTGTATTTTTTCCCTGTAATACTTTTTCAAATCCTTCTCTTGCAGTTTGTTCTTTTGCAGGATTGTCTAAACCATTATTGAGAATTTTAAAAATCAATTTATCACCTTCTTCGCCATACTTTCCCATTAGCGTTTCGAGGTTTTCCATAGCCGGCGTTTCCAATGGTTCAAAGCCATAGAGTTCAAAAACTTTTTTTATGGTTGAAAAAATATAATTCCGTTTACGCACCACATCAGCTCCAAAATCTCTTGTGCCCTGGGGTAATGATACATTTACTTTTGCCATTCGTATAATGAGTTATTCAGTTGTTTTATGATTCGATTATTTTTTTAGCATCTCATAATCATTAGGTACTTCTTACCTCGTACCTCATACTTCGTATTTCATACCTCGTACCTCGTATTTCGTACTTTGTATTTCATACTTCTTACCTCAGCTTCTCTATCACTTTGTCACAGGCTTTATCAAGCATTTCAAAAACAGCATGATAACCATCTTCTTCTCCAAACCAGGGATCAGGTACGTTTCTGTTTTGACCGGGGTGTAATTCATTGAGCAATAAATCTATTTTTGATTCATCAAATCTTTTTCCGCTCATGCGTTTTACTTCATTGTAATTACTGCTGTCCATCACATAAATAAAATCAAAGCGATCAAAATCTTCTTTCACAAATTGTCGTGCTCTTTGTTTGCTGATGTCAACACCATTGAGTTTTGCAACTTTTGTACTCAAAGGATGCGGAGGCTCACCAATATGATAAGCACCGGTTCCGGCACTTTCAATACTCCACTGTAATCCTGCGTTCCATGCTTTATGCTGTAAAATTCCTTCAGCTAACGGGCTTCTGCAAATATTACCCAAACAAACCATTAAAATGCGCATGCGGCAAAGATAGCAGAGGGGAATTTGTAATTGATAATTTGATAATTGAAAATTCCTGTTCACCGGCAGTAGTGCAATCTGTTTGAATATTTCCTGGTTTTCTTGTGTCTTGTATTTTGCCTCTTCCCCCTCGTTTATGGATTTTCTTCAGCTCATCATCTCATATCAAAACATACAACTATGACCACTCAACAACTTTTAAAAGCAGACCTGCTGGATATTTTGTTTGAACACAGGAATAAAGAATATGGCGCCTATCAACTGCGCCGGCAATATCCGTCACACATAAAAAAAGCATTGAGCTTTATGCTCTTTCTTGTATTGCTTTTGTTTTTGTATGCCTTCACACGTCCATCAAAACCGAAGTACATGGAAAGAGAGATTGTGCTGGGCAATGAACACAATTTTGAGCAATTAAAAGAAGAACAACCAAAAGAAAAAAAGCAGGAGCAACGTCAACGTACGGTAAAAGCACAACCTCCTTCAAAACGTGATTTTGTTCCGGTGATTGTTGATAATCCGGATCCTGACAAAGAAGTACCATACAGAACAGATACCGCAAACTATGTACCCGGACTTCAAACAAACCCCGGCAACGGTGATGGTAATGATTTTGTAAAAGGACAGGTTGATGATAAGATAAACATGACGCCAACTGCAACAGAACCGCCGGTACCGGAGCCAGACATTTATGATGTAGCTGATGAACCACCTTATTTCCCCGGTGGCAATGAAGCCTGGCTTAATTATCTCCAACGCATGCTGCGTGTGCCCGATGATTTGGAAGAAGGCGAGCGCAAAACAGTAAAGGTGAAATTTGTTGTAAATGCTGATGGTGTCATTACGGATGCAGTAGTTATTCAAAGTGCAGGCAATGTTTTTGACAAAGAAGTGCTGCGTGTCATTAATAAAATGCCCCGGTGGAAACCGGGCAAACAAAGAGGTAAGCCTGTTGCAGTTTATTTTACCCAGCCCGTAACATTTGCAGCGCACTCAGAGTGATTTGTACAGCTTCAAACGTTTGCAATTTAATAACCAACTCCATTTGCTGAATGGTGGCAAATGGAGTTTAAAATTTCCTATCTTGCCCGCATCATCTGCTCATTATATGTCTGTACAGGAGGATTTTAGGAAAAGGAATAAACCTATTCAGGTGCGTGCCATTTTTGATGTGGTTATGGGCTTGGTGTATGCAGGCGTGGGGGCTGTTCTGGCCGCTTCAAAATACGTAGGTATAGAAATTACTTTTCCTCCGCCTGAAGTAGTTACCATTTTTGGAATAGCAGCGGCATTGTATGGTTGTTTCCGTGTGTATCGTGGGTATAAATTGTATAAGCAGGATTAAATCATGTTTCGTTTCTTTCTTTACATATTTATTGGTGCCGGTTTTATTGCCTGTAAAGCTAAAAAACCAAAACCTGGTGATACAGGTGAAAGCGGAACAATTCGCATAAGTGTGGATGAAACGTTTAAGCCCATCATTGAAGAGCAGATACGGGTGTTTGAAGCATCCTGGCCCAAAGCAAAAATCATTGCTGAATACAAACCGGAAGCTGAGTGCTGGAATGATTTGCTCAAAGACAGTACCCGTATGGTTATTGTTACCCGTAAGCTTACCACCGCTGAAAATTCCTACTACTATGATTCAGTTGGCATGTATCCCAGGAGTGGTGTACTGGCCCATGATGCCGTTGCATTATTGGTTAATAAGTCCAATAAAGATTCTGTGTTTGAAAAACAGGACATCGTTGACCTGCTCACAGGTAAAAGCAACTTGCCATACGGTTTGGTTTTTGATGGGGTAAAAGCAACCAGTACGGTACGTTTTGCCATCGATAGTATTTTAAAAGGAGGACAACTCTATACCGCTTCCATAACTGCAGCCCGAAGCAGCAGGGAGGTAGTAGCGTATATTGCTTCCAATCCCGGTTATATTGGATTTGTAGGTGTGAGCTGGATTGGAAATCCTGAAGATTCATCTCAACTGCGGATGTTTAACAAATTGCGGATAGCATGGTTGCCCTGTGATAGTTGTGAGGAGCCCGGATTTTTTACCAAGCCATGGCAGGAAGAAATTTTAACAAAAAGGTATCCATACGTTCGTGACCTTGTGTACGTCTTGAAAGAAAATCATGAAGGACTGGGTAAAGCATTTGTGAATTTTATGATGAGCGACAGGGGGCAGTTGATTTTCAGAAGAGGATATTTAGTACCGTCATGGAAGATTTTTATGATGCGGGAAACCAAATTAAAATTGATTAAACCTATTCGATAACAAAAACGGAAAAAGTAAGCAGAAATCAATACTTTTACCATCCTTAAAAAACAAAGCAAAAGTCAATGAAACGGTCACTTAGTTTATTTGTTGCAGCGCTGGTACTCACAGTAAGTGCAGTTGCACAATCACTTGATGAGGGAAAGAAGTTCATGTATTATGAACGTTTCAAAAGCGCTAAAGAAGTGTTTGAAAAATTAGTTGCAGCCAAGCCTGCTGATGCTGAAGCCGCCTATTGGTTAGGCCAGGCCTATATTGGTTTAGAAGATGTGGCCAATGCAAAAAAGACCTATCAAACCGCTATGGTAACGAATGCTACAGCTCCCCTGCTTCTTGCAGGCATGGCACAAATACAATTAATAGAGGGTGATGCCACCGGTGCCCGCAATAATTGTGATATGGCAGTTAATAATTCCAAGTCAAAGGACATTGAAGTGCTGCATGCCGTGGGACGTGCTAATGTGTATACAAAAGCCGGCGATGCCAACTATGGTATTATGCAGATGATGAAAGCCACAACATTAAAAGGTTTCAAAGATGCCAATCTCTGGATAACTATTGCAGATGGACATTTGAAAAATGTAAATGGTGGCGAAGCGGTGCTGGCATTAAAAAATGCATTGCTGCTCAACCCTAATCTGGCTGCTGCCAAATACAAAGAAGGTGTGATTTATGAAAGCCAGAAAAACCGTGAATACTTTTTACCTGCATATGAAGAGGCGGTAAAACTGGATCCAGCATACGGCCCGGCACAATATGCGTTATATCGTTTCTGGTATTTCCGTGATGTAGCAAAAGCTGAAGGTTATCTGAATGGATTTATTGCAGCCATCGATCCTGATGATCAAAATGAATATTTCAGAATTGATTTGAAATATGCATCTGAAAAATATGCGGAAGCCATCAGCATGAGTGATGCATTGATTGCCAAAGTGGGTGCCGATGTTATCAGACCACGCATTTATCGTTTGAAAGCATATGCCTATTTCAAACAGGGCGATATGGCCAATGCCAAATCCAGTATTGATGAGTTTTTCAAAAAAGCAAAAGCAGAAGATGTAGTGCCCAAAGATTACGAATTGCTGGGTGATATTATGGCAGCTACTCCCGGAAGTGAAGCAGAGTCTTACACTTACTATGAAAAAGCAATGAACGCTGACACTTCTGCTGAAAATAAAGCTTCATATCTACAGAAAGCTGTTGATTTTGCCAAAAAGCAAAAAGATAAAAAAGCAACTGCCTACTGGTTAGAAAAGCAGTACAATGCAAAGAAGAATCCTACAAATCTTGATTTGTATAATTTAGGCCGTGCTTTTTTTGATGCAGGTGATGCTGATTTCGGTAACTATCGTAAAGCTTACGATTTATTTGGAAATTATACTGCAAAATATCCTGATCAACCATTTGGATATTATTGGCAAGCACGTTGCGCATGGAGTATTGATACAAATATGATGAACAGCATGGCAAATCCGCATTTCGAAAAATTCATTGAGGTAGCCACCACCAGCAAAGACTCTGTAAGCTTACGACCTCAGGTTAAAGTTGCTTATAAGTATTTTATCGGTTACAATTATATGATTAAGAAAGATTATCCTGCTGCAATTGTTTATTGTGATAAGATTTTAGCAATCGATCCTGCTGATAAAGATGCAAATGAATACAAACGTGTTTTAAGTGGTAGTAAGCAAACAAGCTCTTCTGCACCCGGTGCAACTCCCGCTGCCGGTAATAAATCTGCAGCCGGCAAACCGTCTGGAGGTTAGGCACCCAAAAAAAGTAATTAAGAAAAAATCATAACCAAAAGTCCTTCCGTATGGCGGGACTTTTTTTTTTCGTCTGAATTTTATGTGGGGGTGCTGCCTTATTTTTGCGGCGTTAAATCATAACCATGCCAAACGGAGTTTTCTTTCTTCAAAGTCAGGCTGTTCCCTCAGTATCCGAAATCAGTGAGTCATCCAATTATTTTCCCATCGGTATTCAACTGCTGTTTGCTATTGGCTTTGTGGGTTTGATGATGTTTCTTACACACTGGCTGGGCCCTAAGCGACCTACAGCTCAAAAGCTGGAGAACTTTGAAAGTGGTATTGAAATTCATGGTAATGCCCGCCAGCCCATGGCGGTAAAATATTTTCTTGTAGCCATTCTGTTTGTGTTATTTGATGTGGAAGTGATTTTCTTTTATCCTTATGCCGTGAATTTTAAAGAGCTGGGTTGGGGTGGTTTTATGGCCGTGTTGATGTTTGTAGGATTCTTTTTATGCGGATTCTATTACATTATTAAGAAAGGTGCTTTAAACTGGGAAGACTGAGAATTAGAAAATTTGAATATTAATTATTTGAAAATAGAAGAAGCTTAAACTTTGAACGGGAAATTTTGTTTGTATAGAACTGAAAATCTTCAACTTTTCAAATAACAAATCGTAAATACTTATTATGTCCCGTCCGGTACAATTTAATATTAACCCCAAACCTGTTGACTACAACGGTCACATCAGCATTGTAGGTGCTCCCGAAGGCTCCGGTGGCGAAGGCTTCTTTGCTACCAAACTGAGTGAAGTGGTGGGTTTGGCAAGAAAAAACTCTATCTGGCCTTTACCATTTGCTACTTCCTGCTGTGGTATTGAATTTATGGCCACCATGGGCAGTCACTACGATTTAGCCCGTTTTGGCAGTGAGCGTGTGGCATTTACTCCCCGCCAGTGTGATTTATTGATGGTAATGGGCACTATTGCCAAAAAGATGGGCCCTGTGTTGAAACAGGTATATCTGCAAATGGCAGAACCCCGTTGGGTTATTGCAGTGGGCGCCTGTGCATCATCAGGTGGGATTTTTGATACTTACAGTGTATTGCAGGGCATTGACCAGGTAATTCCTGTGGATGTGTATGTGCCCGGTTGTCCCCCCAGACCTGAAGCTATTCTTGATGGATTTATGAAAGTACAGGAACTGGTAGGACAGGAGAGTTTGCGAAGAAGAAACAGTGAACATTATAAGGCTTTGTTAGAAAGCTACGGCATTCAATAAAATTGCAGATGGCATATATATGATTGCAGATTTTTTGCAATATGAAATCGCCGATCTAAAATCTGAAATAAGACATGGGTTTAACCAACGAAATAATCAAAAGCAAGCTTCAGGAAAAATTTGGCGAACAGGTTTCTGATTTTACAGAACCTTACGGCATGCTTACGTTTGAAGCGCCGAAAGATTTAAATTTGAAAGTACTTCAGTTTTTGTATGATGATGAAGTGTTGAAGTTTCGTTTCCTCACAGATTTACAGGCCGTGCATTATCCCAATGATAGAGGACGAGAATTAGTTGTTGTTTATCATTTGCACAATTTGGTTGATAATGTTCGTATCCGTTTCAAAGTATTTACAGATATCAATACGCCGGATGTTTATACGGCCACCCAGTTATATGCAACAGCTAACTGGATGGAACGGGAAACTTATGATTTCTTCGGCGTAAACTTCGTGGGGCATCCCAATCTCAAACGCATACTGAATGTAGATGAGATGGATTATTTCCCGTTGAGAAAAGAGTTCCCACTGGAAGATCAAACACGTATTGATAAAGATGATGAGATGTTTGGAAGAGGCGGAAGCATTAATTGATAATTGAATAATTGAGAATTGATAATGAGCGACGTTCAGAATATATTATTACCCGAAGGTTCTATTGAGAAGAAGACCGTTACGTTGAACCTTGGTCCCACGCATCCTGCTACGCATGGTGTGTTTCAAAACATTTTGGAAATAGATGGCGAACGTATTCAAAGTTCTGAATCTACAGTAGGATATATTCACCGTGCATTTGAAAAGCTGGCAGAACGTCGTCCGCTATATCAGGTTACTCCCATTACTGATCGCTTAAATTATTGCAGCAGCCCTATCAATAATATGGGCTGGCATATGACCTGCGAAAAATTATTAGGAGTGAAAACGCCCAAGCGTGTGGATTACATGCGCATCATCATCATGGAACTGGCACGCATCAGCGACCATTTGATATGTAACTCTATTGTGGGTGTGGACACAGGTGCTTATACCGGCTTTTTATATGTGATGCAGTACCGTGAGTTGATTTATGAAATTTATGAAGAGATCTGCGGCAGTCGTTTAACAACCAACATCGGACGCATTGGTGGTTTTGAACGCAACTTTACACCTACTGCATGGAGTAAGCTTGAAAAATTTTTAAAGGAATATCCCAAAGTATTACAGGAGTTTGAAAACCTCTTTACACGCAACCGCATTTTTATGGAACGCACCATTGGTTGCGGGCCCATCAGTGCAGAGCGTGCTTTGAACTATGGTTTCACTGGTCCCAATCTGCGTGCTGCCGGTGTGGATTATGATGTGCGTGTGCACACACCTTATTCTTCTTATGAAGATTTTGAATTTACTATTCCTGTTGGAAGTACCGGTGATTGTTATGATAGATTTTTAGTACGCAATCAAGAAATGTGGCAGAGTTTGAGCTTGATTGAGCAGGCGTACCAAAAGATTCAGAATTTTAAAGGAGCTGATGCAGAAGTATATCATGCTGATGTGCCTGAATATTATTTACCCGAAAAGCAAAAGGTATACACCAGCATGGAAGCACTCATCTGGCATTTCAAAATCATCATGGGTGAAATTGATATGCCGAAAGGTGAAGTGTATCACAGTGTGGAAGGTGGTAATGGCGAATTGGGTTTTTACTTAATAAGTGATGGTGGACGTACACCGTATCGTTTGCATTTCCGCAGGCCCTGTTTTATTTATTACCAGGCTTATGAAGAACTGGTGAAAGGCGCAATGTTAAGTGATGCGATTGTGGTAATGAGCAGTTTGAATTTGATTGCAGGAGAACTCGATGCATAATTGATAATTGATTAATGGAAAATTGATAATGAAGTTTTCAGAAGATAAATTAAAGAAGGTAGAAGAAATGATTTCTCACTACCCCGAAGGCAAACACAAAAGTGCTTTGCTTCCCTTATTGCATTTTGTACAAAAAGAAAATGGTGGTTGGTTGAGCAGTGAGGCTATGGATTATACGGCTGAGCTGTTAAAGATTGCTCCTATTGAAGTGTATGAAGTGGCAACTTTCTACAGCATGTACAATCTGCAGCCTGTTGGTAAAACTGTATTTGAAGTGTGCCAAACGGGTCCTTGCATGTTGCGTGGTAGTGATGATATTGTTGCTTACATTTTTGAAAAACTCGGCATCAAACCCGGACAAACAACGGCGGATGGTTTGTTTACATTGAAAGTGGTAGAATGTTTAGGCGCTTGTGGTTATGCACCCATAATGCAGTTGGGGCCGGATTACAGAGAGCATTTGACAAAAGAAAAAATAGATGCATTGATTTCAGAAGGAAAAGCTAAAGCCAATTAAGATGAAGAAGAAAACTGCGATGATGATTGGTTTTTTGTGCTCCACTTCAGCGATTATTGTGATGATTGTGTTTTTGATGGCGAAGGATAAAGTGGCGATGCGTCCATTGTTGTTTATCGGTTTTGGATTGGCATTGGGTTCTATTGTGTTCAGGAATTTGTTGCGGTTTAAACCGGGTTGGTTTAAGGATAATGATTCAGCAGTATAAAGTTGAGTATGTTTATCACCTCTTTGGAAGGGCATTGGAGTCACAAACAATAGTGAAGATTGACAGGGGTGGGTTGCTGAACAGAATTCAAAACGTACAAGAGTCCCGCTAAAGACGGGATTTGCAATGCGACGCAACAGAAGCATCATAGTAGCATTGTTGCTTGTAACAAAAAAAATAAAGTCGAGAAAATTATACGACGAGAAACATGGGAAGAAAATTATTATTAGACAAAGCACATATTGAAGGCATCAGGCATTATGATGTGTATCGCCGTGAAGGCGGTTACCGCAGCGTGGAGAAAGCTTTAAAGATGACGCCTGAAGCGATTGTGGAAGAAGTAAAGAAAAGCGGACTGCGTGGTCGTGGTGGTGCAGGTTTTCCTACTGGCATGAAATGGAGTTTTCTGGCCAAACCGGAAGGCGTTCCCCGTTACCTCGTGGTGAATGCAGATGAGAGTGAGCCGGGTACGTTTAAAGACCGTTACTTAATGGAGTTCATCCCGCATTTATTGATTGAAGGAATGATCTGTGCTTCATTTGCATTGGGCAGCAACCGATCTTACATCTACATACGTGGTGAATACTGGTGGGTGAAAGAAATTCTGGAACGTGCTGTGGAAGAAGCTCGCAATGCAGGATGGCTGGGAAAAAACATACAGGGTAGTGGTTTTGATTGTGAAGTGTATGTGCAGCCCGGCGCAGGAGCATACATCTGCGGTGAAGAAACAGCATTGATTGAAAGTTTGGAAGGCAAACGTGGTAATCCACGTATCAAACCTCCGTTTCCTGCGGTGAAAGGTTTGTGGGGTTGCCCAACAGTTGTAAATAATGTTGAAACCATTGCAGCAGTAGTTCCGATTGTGAATGATGGTGGTGATGAATATGCAAAAATTGGTATTGGTAAATCAACAGGTACAAAATTGATTTCAGCATGCGGTAATTTAAACAAGCCGGGTGTGTATGAAATTGAAATGAATATTTCTGTTGAAGAATTTATTTACAGTGATGAATACTGCGGTGGTATTGCCAATGGTAAAAAATTGAAAGCATGTATCCCCGGTGGTTCTTCCGTTCCCATTCTACCTGCTAATTTGTTGCTGAAAACAGCTAAGGGTGAAACAAGAATGATGACCTATGAGAGTTTGGCTGATGGTGGTTTTGCAACAGGCAGTATGATGGGTAGTGGTGGCTTCATTGTAATGGACGAAGATCAATGTGTGGTGAAGCACACTTATACATTGGCCCGTTTCTATCGCCATGAAAGTTGCGGACAATGTTCACCCTGCCGTGAAGGAACAGGATGGATGGAAAAGATTTTATTGAATATTGAGAATGGAAAAGGAAAGATGAGTGATATTGATTTGCTGTGGGATATTCAACGGAAGATTGAAGGAAATACGATTTGTCCGCTGGGTGATGCAGCAGCATGGCCGGTGGCAGCAGCGATTCGTCATTTCCGTGATGAGTTTGAATGGCATGTAACCAATCCGGAAGATGCTGTGAAGCGGAATTACGGATTAGCCAACTATGCGAAACCGTTAGAAGTAGTGCCGGCGTAAATATATTTCTCGCAAAGGCGCTAAGAAATAAAGACGCAAAGAAGATGACTGAAAACGAAATATCAAAAGTGGTTGTCGATTTGTGTTTTAGGATTCATAAACAGTATGGGCCGGGGTTGTTTGAAAGTGTGTATGAAGAGATCTTTTGTTATGAATTAGCAAGAACAGGATTATATTTTAAAAGACAGCATCCTGTTCCTTTGATTCATGAGGAAATAAAAATGGAAGTTGGTTTCAGGGCTGATGTAATTGTAGATGATAAAGTAATTGTAGAATTGAAATCAGTTGAAGCACTTGCTGATGTTCATTATAAACAAGTGCAGACGTACTTAAAATTATCAGGATGTAAGTTGGGGTTGTTAATCAACTTTAATGTACCACTGATTAAAGACGGGATTCATAGGATCGTCAATAACTTATAAACTTTGCGTCTTAGCTCCTTTGCAGCTTTGCGTGAAAAAAAGATAAGATGAGCGAACAAAAACAACTTTTTAAAGTAACCATCGACAACATCACTATTGAAGTGGAGCCGGGAACAACCATCCTGAATGCTGCACGTAAAATTGGTGGTGAAGTGGCGCCGCCTGCTATGTGTTATTATACAACACTGAAAGATAGTGGTGGTAAATGCCGTACTTGTTTGGTGGAAGTAGCAGCCGGTTCTGCTGCAGATCCAAGACCTATGCCCAAACTGGTAGCCAGTTGCCGTACGAATGTAATGGATGGCATGGTGGTAAAAAATATCACCAGCGAACGTGTACTGGATGCCCGTAATGGTGTGGTGGAATTTTTATTGATCAATCACCCGCTGGATTGCCCCATTTGCGATCAGGCAGGTGAATGTCATTTACAGGATTTGAGTTATGAGCATGGTAAAGGTGCAAGTCGTTATGAATTCAAACGCAGAACATTTGATAAACATAGTTTGGGTGAGTACATTTCATTGCACATGACCCGCTGTATTCTTTGCTATCGTTGTGTGTATGTGGCCGACCAGGTGAGTACAGAACGTAAGCATGGTATTTTGATGCGTGGCGATCATGCTGAGATTGCAACTTATATTGAACAGAATCTGAATAATGATTTTATCGGAAATGTAATTGATGTTTGTCCTGTAGGTGCTTTAACTGATAAAACATTCCGTTTTAAAAACCGTGTTTGGTTTACTAAGCCGGTAGATGCACATTGCAACTGTGATAAGTGCAGCGGCGAAGTACAACTATGGATGCGTGGTGATGAAGTACTTCGTGTAACAGCACGTAAAGATGAGTGGGGCGAAGTGAAAAAGAGCAGCAAAGGCACACCCGGATGGATTTGCAACACCTGTCGCTTTGAACGTAAAAAAGTAAGCGACTGGACGATTGAGGGACCATCAAAGATTAATCGTCATTCAGTGATTTCACAAGGACATTATGAGCATTTGAAAAAACCGAATGAGACTGTAGCGAAAGTAATGGGCGGAAGAGATCCGAAACTGCTGATGAATATTAAAGATGTAAGTGAAGTAAACCAGGTGGAGTTAAGTGAGTTGGATGGACCGGCTACTTCAGAAGTATTTAAACAATTGAAGAAAGGAAATTAATGAATACTATTTTATTACAGGTTGACTGGGCTTTTGTACTCGAAAAGTTTTTGTTTATCGGGTTCATTATCTCCATTTCATTGGTGATTGCGATGTACACGACTTACATGGAGCGTAAGGTGGCTGCTGTAATGCAGGACAGACGTGGTCCTAACCGTGCAGGTCCGTTTGGTTTGTTGCAACCCATGGCCGACGGATTGAAATTGTTTTTCAAAGAAGAAATTATTCCTGCGTTCTCTAATAAATTTTTATTCATCCTCGGCCCATCGTTAGCCATGATTACAGCCATGTTAACCAGTGCTGTGATTCCATGGGGTGATAAGATGGAAGCATTTGGCAGAACCATCAGTTTGCAGATTACAGATGTAAATATTGGTATCCTGTATGTGTTTGGTGTGGTGAGTTTGGGTGTATATGGAATTATGATTGGTGCATGGGCCAGTAACAACAAGTTTAGTTTGTTAGGTGGATTGCGTGCTGCGTCACAAATGATTTCTTATGAACTGGCGATGGGTTTGGCATTGATTGCACTCATTATGTACACCGGTACACCCAGTTTAAAGGAAATGGTACAGTTGCAGCAACAGGGTTATTGGAATGTGTTAATTCAGCCTGTTGGATTTCTTGTATTCTTGGTTTGTGCTTTTGCTGAGTGTAACAGAACGCCTTTTGATTTAGCGGAAGCAGAGAATGAATTGATTGGTGGTTATACATCTGAATATTCCAGTATGAAGCTGGGCTTTTATTTGTTTGCTGAATACATCAATATGTTCATCAGCAGTGCTATCATTGCTACCTTGTATTTTGGCGGTTATGATATTCCGTTTGTAGATGAGAGTACATTAAATGTAAATCTTGCAGCAGGTCTGGGAGCGTTGGCTTTATTTGCCAAAATCCTGTTCTTCATATTTGTGTTCATGTGGGTACGCTGGACCATTCCACGTTTCCGTTATGACCAATTAATGAATTTAGGATGGAAAGGATTGATTCCGATTGCACTGGTGAATATGTTAATCACTGCTGCGTTGATTTTATTTTTGAATAAATAACATTCTTTTGAAATTTTATAATAAACGTAAATGCAATTAACAAGCAAAGCAAAACCGGTTGACAGAAGGCCAATGAGCATTTGGGAGAAGATGTATATCCCTGCCATTGCCAAAGGAATGGGTATTACGTTCAGCCATATTTTTAAAAAGAAGGCAACGATTAATTACCCTGAGGAGAAACGCCCGTTCAGCCCTGTGTTTCGAGGTTTGCATATTTTGAACCGTGATGAAGAAGGAAGAGAAAACTGTACCGCCTGTGGTTTGTGTGCTGTAGCTTGTCCGGCAGAAGCAATAACCATGGACGCTGCAGAACGTTTGCCCGGCGAAGAACATTTGTACCGTGAAGAAAAATATGCAGCCAAGTATGAAATCAACATGCTGCGTTGTATCTTCTGCGGATTGTGTGAAGAGGCTTGTCCTAAAGATGCGATTTATTTAACGGAGACATTTGCGCCTGCTAATTACAGTCGTCAGAGTTTTATATATGGTAAAGATAATCTGGTAATTCCGCATCCGAAAAATGATCCGGAAGGATTTGCCAAAGCAAAAGGATTGGTAGAAGAACGTAAAGCCAAAGCGAAACAAGAGAATTAAAAATACAGAAGTGCGAACTACGAAGTACCAACCAGTTACTTCTGATTCGTACCTCGTACTTAAAATGTTTATGAGTATTACTATTACTGAAATTCTATTTTACTTTTTAAGTGCACTGGCATTGGGAGCAGCATTAATGATGGTAACCAATAAAAATCCTGTGTACAGTGTACTTTGGTTGATTGTGGTATTCTTTGCCATAAGCGGGCACTACATTTTATTGAATGCACAGTTTCTTGCTATTGTAAATATCATTGTTTATGCAGGTGCTATTATGGTGTTGTTCCTGTTTGTGATCATGCTCATGAATTTGAACGCAGACAATGAACCGCAGAAAAATACCTGGTTAAAAATTGCAGGTGCGGTAGCAGGTGGTTGTTTGTTATTAGTATTTGTAGCTGCATTACGCCAGGTTGATACGCAGGGTGCACAAACAGCGATGGTAGCAAATCTTTCCGGTCCCACCGGTTTGATTCGTCGTTTGGGAACGGTGTTGTTTACAGATTATGTGTTACCTTTTGAAATAGCGAGTGTGTTATTTTTAAGTGCTATGGTAGGTGCTGTGGTGATAGGTAAGAAGGGGGATTAGAAGCCCATCCCAGCCTTTCCCAAGGGAAGGAGTTTGGAGCGCAAAATTTTTAAATTGTTCTTTTTTAATTAAACTGTTTCATTTTTTTCCTCCTCAAAGGGGAGGACAGGAGGGGCCTATGCCAATTAACTATTATATTATTCTTGCAGTTGCATTGTTTTCCATAGGAGTTGCGGGTGTATTAACACGCCGTAATGCTATTATCATTTTTATGTGTGTAGAGCTGATGCTTAATGCAGTAAACTTACTGCTGGTGGCATTCAGCAAAATGCATTATAACAATGTAGCTGCATTTAATCCCTTTGCATCTATTGGTACAGATGCCCAGGTGTTTGTATTTTTTATTATGGTGGTGGCTGCAGCTGAAGTGAGTGTGGGGCTGGCCATTATTGTAATGATGTACCGCAACATTCACAGTGTGGATGTCAATTTTTTGAACAGACTGAAACATTAAAGAAACAAGTACGAACTACGAAGTACAAACTACGTACTTCTCACTTCGTACCTCGTACTTAAATTTTTATGAAGAGTATTATTGATTACGTTTATTTAGTTCCTTTATTTCCATTGATTGGTTTTTTAATTAATGGATTGGGAAGAAAACAACTGAGCAAATCGCTGAGCGGAATGATTGGCAGCGGCATGGTGCTGGCTTCTTTTGTTGTGAGTGCGCTCATCTTTAATGCAACAAGAGCTGAAGGCGATCCTATTACAGTTCGTTTGTTTGATTTTATACAGGCAGGCAATCTCAATATTCCTTTTGAGTTTTTAGTGGATCGGTTGTCGGCACTTTTTCTGATGATTATTACCGGTGTGGGTTTTCTCATTCACCTGTATTCTACTGCTTATATGCATGAGGAAGAGCCCCATCATTTTGCCCGCTATTTCGCTTATTTGAATCTTTTTGTGTTCAGCATGTTGTTACTGGTGCTGGGTGCAAACTATCTTATCATGTTCATTGGCTGGGAAGGCGTAGGTCTTTGTTCCTATTTGTTAATTGGTTACTGGTTTAAGAACAAAGACTATGGCAATGCAGCCCGCAAAGCATTTGTAATGAACCGTATTGGCGATTTAGGTTTTCTGCTCGGCTTATTTTTTATCATTCAACAGTTTGGTTCACTTACTTATGGTGAAGTGTTTTCACAAGCTGCTACTATGAGCAGTGGTGCCACCATTCTCACCATTATTACTCTATTACTCTTTGTAGGTGCAACGGGTAAGAGTGCACAAATTCCTCTTTATACCTGGTTGCCCGATGCGATGGCGGGTCCTACACCGGTATCTGCACTCATCCATGCTGCAACCATGGTAACTGCCGGTATTTACATGATTGCACGTAGCAATATTTTATATACACTTGCCCCGGTATCACAAACCGTGGTTGCAGTAATTGGTTTGGCAACGGCTATCCTTGCTGCAACCATTGCTATCAAACAAAATGATATTAAAAAAGTATTGGCTTATTCTACAGTAAGTCAGCTTGGTTATATGTTCCTTGGTTTGGGTGTGGGTGCTTATACGGGTGCTGTATTTCATGTGATGACGCATGCGTTCTTCAAAGCATTATTATTCCTTGGTGCAGGTAGTGTAATACATGCCATGCATCATGAGCAGGATATCCGTAAAATGGGTGGGCTGGCAAAGAAACTACCCATCACACATATTACATTTTTAATTGGATGTATAGCCATTGCAGGTATTCCTCCGTTCAGTGGTTTCTTTTCAAAAGATGAAATATTGATTCATGCTTATGGCACAAATCCATTACTCTATTGGATTGGATTAGGTGGCGCATTGTTGACGGCTTTTTACATGTTCCGTTTATATGCTATGACTTTCAAAGGAAGTTTCCGTGGTACACATGAGCAGGAGCATCACCTGCATGAAAGCCCCTGGCAAATGACATTGCCTTTAATAGTACTTGCTTTCTTAGCTGCTGTTGCAGGCTTTGTTGGTATCCCTGAATTGTTTGCTCATGACGCACATAAGCTGGAACATTACTTAGGGCCTGTATTTGCTGAGTCATATAAAGTGCAGGAAGCTCACCAAATTGATCATTCAACAGAGTACATGCTCTTAGGTGTGAGTATTACTGCCATCTTAATTGCAATTGTGTTTGCATGGACACGTTACAGCAAAAAACCTGAAACAGGTGATGCAACAGGTTTTGGCAAAACACTCGCCAATAAATGGTATGTGGATGAATTGTATGAAGCCATCATCAGTAAGCCATTGAATGGATTGGGTGCTATAAGCAATAAGTTTATTGAAAAGAGTGGTATTGATGGTATTGTCAATGGCACCGGCAAAACCATACAGTGGGGCAGCCGTCAACTTCGTTTATTACAAAGCGGTCAGGTGGGTACATATGTGTTGTGGATGGTGCTGGGTATTTTGTTGTTTTTTGTTTTGATCATTTTTATTTGATTTTAGATTGAACTGTTTATGATAGCATTATTGTTGATATTGATTCCGTTGATTGGCGGTATAGGTTTATTCTTTGTAAAAGGAGAAAAGGCTGCAAAATCGCTAAGCATGTTTATAGCCGCTGCCAATCTGGGTTTGATGATTACGGCATTAGTTACTAAAGCTGATACCGCAATGCATTTTGATGCAGCATGGTTACCGCAACTGGGTTCCTCTTTTGCATTAAAGATGGATGGTATGAGTTTAATTCTTTGCCTGCTCACCACACTTGCATATCCGGTTATCTTTATTTCTACTTCAAATAATCAGTATAAATCGCCGCATAGTTTTTATGGCTTAATGTTACTGGCGCAGGCCGGTATTTTGGGCGTGTTTGTAGCGGCTGATGGTTTGTTGTTTTATTTCTTCTGGGAGTTGGCGCTGATACCTGTTTATTTTCTCTGTTCTAAATGGGGTGGCGAAAGAAGAATTGCTGTTACTTTTAAATTCTTCATTTACACATTTGTAGGTTCACTCTTAATGCTGGTGGGTTTATTGTATTTATATTTTCAAACACCGGATCTGTCTTTTGCATTACAGGCATTGTATGATGTAAAACTTACTACAGCGCAGCAGAGTTGGTTGTTCTGGTTGTTCTTTATAGCTTTTGCTGTTAAGATGCCGGTATTTCCGTTTCATACCTGGCAGCCGGATGCGTATGAAGAATCACCCACAGCAGTTACCATGGTCTTGAGTGCTTTAATGGTGAAGATGGGTTTGTTTGCAGTGGTACGTTGGTTGATTCCTTTGTTTCCCGCAGCGGCGATTCAGTTTGATAATGTTGTGATTGGTTTAAGCGTCATCGGAATGGTGTATGCCAGTATCCTTGCTATGCAGCAGGATGATATCAAGCGTTTGGTAGCGTATTCATCCATTGCACATATTGGTTTAATGAGTGCTGCTTTGTTTGTAAACAACCAGAGTGGATTGGAAGGTGCCATAATCCAGTTCTTTAGTCATGGTGTGAATGTGCTGGGTATGTGGATAGTAGTGGATTTAATAGAACAGCAGTTTGGTACACGTAAAATGAGTGAGCTGGGTGGTATTGCACAAAAAGCACCGGTGCTTACCATTATGCTGGTAATTGTTGCATTGGCAAATGTAGCATTACCGCTTACCAATGCATTCATTGGTGAGTTCTTAATGTTTAACGGCTTATTCCAGTTTAATATGTGGTATGCGGCTGCAGGCGGATTGAGCATTATCCTGAGTGCTGTTTATACGCTGAAGATGATCCAAAAAGTATTTTATGGCGAAAGCAATGCAACAACTGCAGGTGCCATAGATATTGGTTGGATGCCTAAGATAGGATTGAGTGTTATTGTAGTGGCTATTTTTATCATGGGTGTATTTCCCAAGCCCGTGTTTGCATTGATGAATGACACAGTAACAACAGTATTGGGTATTTATAAATAATCAGCAGTACGTAAATTAATTTTTTCAGCAAAGAGAAGAAACGATGAATCTGATTTTACTTTCGGCAATATGGGGTGTAATTATGATGTTCAGTGGTTTATTCATCAGTAATAAAGCCACATCTAAAATCATTGCCTTACTGGGCGTTGTGGTATTGCTCATTGCCAATATTCTTGATTTAAACGGCATTTTGATTATCAATAGTGATTTTGGCGGTATGCTGTCTTTTGATCGTTTTAGTTTATTGTTTCTTACAGTAGCAGTCGGTTCTTTACTCATCTATTTATTGCTCAGTAATAAGCATATCATTGAAGTAGGTAATCATCCGTATGAATATTATGCATTGATCTTTTTTATTATGTGTGGTGTGGGATTGGTGGCCCTTTATAATAACCTGCTCATTCTCTTTATCGGTATTGAAATTATTTCTATTCCGCTGTATATTTTAACCGGGTCTGATAAGCGTAACTTAAAAAGTAATGAAGCCGCATTGAAATATTTCCTGATGGGTGCTTTTTCAACCGGTATCTTTTTGCTGGGTATTGCATTTATCTACGGTGGTACAGGTTCTTTCAGACTGGAGAGTTTAGTACTTGCTTCTAATGATCAGTTGCGTCCGTTTTTGATAATCGGAATTGTATTTGTATTAATAGCATTGTCGTTTAAAGTATCTGCAGCACCTTTTCATTTCTGGACGCCTGATGTATATGACGGAGCCCCTACGGTATTTACCTCTTTTATGGCTACCATTGTAAAGGTTGCTTTATTTGTTGGTTTTCTCAATTTGTTCAGCGGACCATTCTATGCAAATTACAATGAGTGGCAGCTAAGTGTAGCTGTTATTACGGCTTTAACACTCCTTATTGGAAATATTACAGCTGTATTTCAGCAAAGTGTAAAACGTATGCTGGCTTATTCCAGTATAGCACAGGCAGGCTTTATGATGTTTGCTGTATTTGCCGGAAATGATTTTGCCAAGCAGGGTATGTTGTTGTATGCTGCAGCTTATTGTTTGGCTACTATCGGTATTTTTTCTGTTTTGGTAAAGATGAAAGATTTTACGTTTGATGGCTTTAATGCTCTGGCGAAGAAAGAACCTTTTGTTGCATTTGTGTTGACAGTATGTCTGCTTTCACTGGCAGGTATTCCGTTAACAGCCGGATTTTTTGCCAAGTATTTTGTACTGGCTGCGGCGGTAAAAACAGGAACCTATTTATGGCTGGTAATTTTTGCCGTGCTGATGGCTGCTATCAGTGTATATTATTACTTCAGAGTGATTCAGGCCATGTATTTCAAAGAGGGTGATGGTCAGGATATTGAAACAACACCTGTGTACAAAGCGGTATTGTTTGTTGTAGCTGCTCTTATTATTGTGCTGGGTGTATTGCCAAGTTCATTGTTGAACTGGTTGACGTTGTATTGATGAACTAAAAAATACTTTATCATATTTCAATTCCCGCTTGAGCGGGAATTTTTTTTGGATACGGGTAATTTACTCAATATGTAAGTATTTATTGAAAATATATTGTTTATAAAATCCACCGGTATATCAATACTACTCAGGGTTTTATACAATTGATATTGTCGGGGCAGTAATGAAAATGACTGAAGGTGTAAAAAAGCAAATTGAGTTTACAAGCCATCAATACAATAGAGAGCGGAACCATAAATTTTTAAAGTTTCGCTTGAGTCGGGATTTCACTACGTGCATCACTAAGCAACTTTTTTGCATTCATGCTGGCAATCTGGTCATTGTCTGTGTATTTCATCACCGTTCATCCAAACTTCTTAATTATTGACACTACTTCACTAATTTCGGGGAAGAAACACAAACATGACTTTTTCTGATATACTTTCACTGGCATGGCGCACCATTCGTTCAAACCGTTTACGCACGGGTATAACAGTGGCTATTATTGCTTTTGGCATTATGGCGCTCATCGGTATTATTACCGCTATTGAAGCCATGAATCAGAGTTTGTATGAAAACTTTTCAATACTGGGGGCAAACTCCTTCAGCATCCGCTACCGGGAGCGCAACTTTAGAATGGGTGGTCCGCCCCGCTCTGATGTAAAGAAAACAAAGAAAGGGGTAAAAGAACGTGCTTCCAACATGGGGCGGATTATTACATATGATGAAGCAAGAGCGTTTAAGCAGCGGTATAATTTTCCCGCTACCGTGAGTATATCCAAAGCAGGCACATTTAATGGCACAGTTTTTTTTGATGAAGTGAAAACCAATCCCAACGTACGGGTGATGGGTGGCGATGAAAATTATTTGCTTAACAGTGGTTATGAATTGATTACAGGCCGCAACTTCAACAACTTAGATATTGAAAGCGGAAGAGGAGTGGTGATCATTGGGAATGATATAGTAAAGAAATTATTTCGCTCCAATCCGGAATATGCAGTTGGTAAAATCATTCGCATTGGTAATAACCGTTACCGTGTAATTGGCACATTAAAAGAACGTGGCGCCAGTTCGTTTCTGGCCTTGGATAATATCTGCATCATTACGTATAACAATGTGCGGCGTGTGTATAGTGGCGATGGCAGTTTCAGTATCACCATAAAAGCCAATGATTTTTCGCAGATGGATGCAGGAGTGGGTGAGGCTACGGGCATCTTCAGACCCATCCGTAAGTTGAATCCAAAAGACGTTGATAATTTTTATATTGATCGAAGCGATTCACTTGTTGAAACATTTAAGAATTTATTACGTTTTGTACAACTCGCTGCAATACTGATTGGTATAATTACTTTGGTTGGTGCTGCAATAGGCTTAACGAATATTATGCTTGTGGCGGTAAATGAGCGAACCAGGGAAATTGGATTATCAAAATCTATCGGCGCAAAAGGAAAAACTATTCGTACGCAATTTTTATGGGAAAGTATTCTTATAAGTTTATTAGGTGCCATAATAGGTGTGATACTTGGTGTTATTGTGGGTAACGGGTTTGCAATATTTTTAAAAACCGGCTTTGTGGTGCCATGGCTCTGGGTGGGTACAGGTGTGGGTATTTGTTTTTTAACCGGTCTGGTTGCAGGTCTTTATCCTGCTATAAAAGCTTCAAAACTTGACCCCATAAATGCACTCCGGTACGAATAAACTCAGGTGTTTTACCTGCAGTTTATTATGTTTACTGATATCTGTTTTTATAAACAGTAAATGGTTTATGAATGTTATTTTTTGCCGTGAACAGCCTGTTTAAGTGAAACTTTTTATCGTTCAGGTTGTTCTTTTTTATTTCCATACGCTGTTACAAACCACTATACTTTTCTTTTAACTGCATGCATGCCTGTAAACCTCTGTAAAATCATGAACAGTAAAACACCATGAAGCTGTTTTTTAAACGGCAGCTCCGGCCGCTCTGCATTAAAGCGGTGCAGCATCTTATTCTGCAGCTCATACTTTTGATTTTGAATGCCAAACAAAAGGTCAATGGATGTACGTTCTTTAAGTGCATCAAAAAAGGTTTGTGACAAGCGATTATCAAAATGCGGAAATGAAAACGTAGTTACCGATGGCTTAAAATGTGTTGTTACATAATTCATGGAGCTGATGGTTTGTTCAAGCTTTTCTTCATCTGTGAGTAAATGATAGTAGGGATGGTTCCAGCTATGAGCGCCAATTGTAAATCCTTTCTTTCCCAGTTCCGTTATTTGCTCTGTGGTAAGAAAGGGTTGTTGTGTCTCGAGAAAGTCATTAAATGAAATCCCGAGTAAAAGCCCTAATTCATCAGCAAGATGTGCCGTAAGGTTATTGATTTGTTTTACAGCGTGTTTAACTTCATTTAAAGAGGTATGTGAAGGTAAGTTCAATAAGTTGCGGCATTGCTCAAGCAACTGTATGCTAACATCAGTATTGCTGAGCTCTTCTATAATAAGACTCAGTTTGCACCGGTAAAACAATTCTTTATTGTCAACAAATGCAGGGTTAATAAAAAAAACAGCAGGTATTCCTTTTTTCAGCAATACAGGAGCAATAACATCATATACTTCCCGGAGCCCGTCGTCAAAACTCATGAGAAATGCATTTGAAGGTAATGGCTGCTTGCTTTTTACTGCGGCAGAAAGTTCATTTGCTGAAACGGGACGTAAATAACGGAGCATATAGTCCAGGTCGTCTGCAAATTGTTGTTCATTTTTATAACTGTAAAGATGCCTGATGTGTAATGCATTGTGGTTACTCACAAGATGATGGTAAGGAAAAAGAACAGGGTTGCCGGCAGCTTTTAACAGTTGGGTTACAGGTAAAACTGAGCTGAGTGTATAGTATAGTTGCTTAAGCTGACTCATGTTTCAACAAATCGTCAATGTAAATAACATTTACGTGCTCTGTTTTCAAAAAGTCTTTACGTGCTTTATTCATTTTTAGTAAAGCAGTTACCTGCCTCCATACAATAACAGGGATATAGAGTAAAGCCTGCCCCATTCCTTTTTGCCTGCTTTGTGTAAGCACAATCAGAACAAACGAAAGTATAAACAATAGCAGAATAGTGAGCCATACTGCAGAGATTAACGGATGAACAAAATAACCGGTAATGATAAAGAACAATGCAAGACCCACAGTTAAAAACAATGGCGGACGCAACGCTGTGAGTCCAAAGAAAGCGAGGTTAAAATTCAGACGCTTTAACCCGGTGAGGAAAAGATTAAAATTGATTTTAAAATATTTAAAGTAGGTGTAGATCCAGCGTGTCCGCTGTTTTTCCAATGTATCTCCATCGTCCACTTTTTCATCATACACAACTGCATCTTCAGCAAAAGCCAGTTGTGGTATCTGTTTCATTACATCAGCCTGCAACTTCTTATCAAATCCTCCCAATGCATCTTTATACATAACCAGTTTGTATAAGTCAGTATCTATGGCAATACCAAGGCCTAAAATACTGGATGATAATCCCAGTTCCATTCTTGATTGCCGTTCTACAAACGTATTGTAAATATGACCTATAGAGTCAAGTTTTGCATAAACCGTACCTGTGTTTTTTGAAAGCATATGTGTTTGAACGGCTCTGAAACCACATTGAAAATACCGGTTAAGATTTTGTAAGTAGGAGGGATGTACAAGATTATCTGAGTCAAATACAATGAGCACATTATGATTGCGAACAAACTGATCTGCTGCATATTTAATTGATTTTATTTTTGCATGAAAAGCAGGTTCCGGTTTGAGAATTTTAATTCGCTCATCTGAAAATTGTAAATCGGAAATATCACAATCATCCGCTACCACATACACTACAAAATTTTTATAGGTCTGTTTCAGAAATGAATCAACAAGCGGTTTAATAAAGCGTGTGTCTTTATGTGCAGTAATGATGGCGGCAAAATCAAAATTCTTATCAGTTACCTGTTTGTATTTTTTTCCAATCAATTGCCTGTTACGTGTAAACAGAAAATGAAGAACCAGCAGCACAAAAGGAAGTAACAGATAAAAAGCTGCGACTAATTGCAGTGCAATAAAAACAACAAGTAGTATGATCACTGCAAGTTTCATGGTTTAAACATTTGCTTTTTGCCAAACAGTTACAAAACCTCCGGTAAAACTATAAGGTAATTTCTCAGCAAGTGCACAATCCCATTTTTGAAGTACTTTAAACCGTTTGGTTAAAAATGAAAACGGGAATACATCTTCAATAAAATTTGTCTTTCCAAATTTCACAATCCTGAAATTATTGGATGCGGCCAGTTGTTCAAGGTCTTTTCTTGTAAAAAACTTAATATGTGTTAGATCGTCGGCAGCAGATTGAGCCGTGGTACCGCTGTAACCCATCAATCGTTTTACGCTTTGTACTGTTTTCCAGAGCAAACCATTGCTTTTTTGCATGCTTATTACCGGGCGTGTAACAAAACGTTCACGGGGTCCTTTACCATTGGGCACTGTTACAATCAAAACCCCATCTTTATGTAATATCCGGTAAAGAGTTGCCAGTAATTTGCCGGGCTCGTGTAAATGCTCCAATACTTCACTGCAAATAACGGCATGATAGGTTGCACCATCAGCCACTAATTGTTCCGCACTGCGTACTTCAAATTTAACATTCGGAAATACATTAAGTTCTTTTGCACGGGCAATTGTTTTTTCACTGATGTCAATTCCTTTTACATGAAAGCCTGCGCTGCCAAGACTACGGCTGATGACGCCATTGCCGCATCCCACATCCAGTACTTCTGCACCTTCAGGCAGTTGATGCTTTAATGCACTTATGATGAAGTTGAGCCGTTTAATATCTGCTATGCGTACAAATTCCATACGGTTATAAATTTAAGTAGCCTCCATGAGTTGAGTATACAATTCTTCAATCCTGTTTGTCATTACCTCGGCATTAAAGCGTTGTGTAATTGTTATTTTTGCTTCTTCGCCAAGTTTTTTTCTAAGCGGGCCGTCATTACTTAATTTGGTAATAGCAGATGCTGTTGTATTTACAAGATCATTGATTTGTACTAACAGCCCGTTTATACCATCTTCAATAATTTCAATTGTTCCGTCAGCATTGGAAGCGATAATTGCCTTGCCCATGCTCATGGCCTCCAGCAAACCAATGGGCAAACCTTCCCATAAGGAAGGCAACACAAAGATATCACTTGCAGCAAGTAATGCAGGCACATCACTGCGTGCTTTCAGCATTGTAGTTTTATCTTCAAGCCTTAGTTTTTTTATTAATTGTATTGCTTTGGGTTTGTCTTCACCATCGCCCACCATAAGTAAATGCAGTTTTGGGTTTGATGCCAGTGCTTTTTCAAAAGCCTCTATAAGTGCAAGCGGTTGTTTTTGACGGGTAAGCCGTGCTACAAACAGCAACACTATTGCATCTTTCGGAATGTTTAGTTCTTCTCTTACATCAGCATAAGAACCTGACGCATTAAACTTCTTTAAGTTGATTCCGTTATTAATTACTACGGAGTCAAACGAAGGAATCATTTTTTTTCCTGTAAGCTGATTGGACTTTGAAACACTGATGTTAATATCAGAACGTTGTACAAGATAGGCTTCACCTGCAACCCGCAGTTTTTTTACCCACCATTTCTGATCATCATGAAATGACCATCCATGAATGGTATAAATTACAGGTAGTTTTAATGTACGTGCAGCCCATATAACATTCGAGAAGGCTCTTGTACCGTGTGCATGAATCAGCTGAATATTTTCTTTTTCTATAAATCGTTTTACCGTTGACCACTTGAGTACGTTAAAGGGCTTTGTGGTATAGATTACATGTGTTGTTACGCCCATTTGCTGAAGTCTGTCAATCATAGGGCCATCAGTAAATGAAAGTACAACCGGTTCAAACCTTGTGCGGTCTAAGTTTTCAACTAAACTCAGCAAGTGTGATTCGCCGCCACCAATTTGACCTTGCCTGATGCATTCCAGTATACGTATTTTGGTGGGGGCAATCATTGTAAAATTATAATACAGGCGTTTTTTTGATTTCCCATCCCTGCGGCAGCTTTTCTGTAATTTCTATGTTGTCAAATTCCTGACCTTGTCGTGCGCCCACTTTTTTTGCCCATGCTGCCATACGAGCAATACCCTGCTTTAAATCAATACCTGAAGCAGCACCAAAAACCTGATGCGCTCTGGTATGATCAGAGTAAGCATGCAGCACTTCATTACGTGCCTGTAAATAATTAATATCCGGCGTTACTCCAAACTCTGCACATACTACCTGAGCAAGTTCATTCACCGTGTAAGGTTTATCGGCACCAATATTAAATACCTTGTTATAAGAGGCAGGAATGTTAACACAGTCAGCAATAGGAATAGCTACATCATCAATATAACTGAATGCTCTTGTTTGAGTGCCGTCGCCAAATACAGTCAATTGCTTTCCCTGCATAATCTGATTCATAAAAATGCCGATCACATTACGGTACTTATCTCCGATGTTTTGATTTTCACCATATACGTTATGCGGACGGAAAACAACATAGTTCAATCCAAACATTTCATGCGCAGATCGTAAGTCAAGTTCAACTGCATATTTTGAAACGCCATACGGATCTTCAGGTACAGGCGTCATCTCTTCTGTCATCGGTAACTGACCTTTACCGTAAACAGCAATGGAAGAAGTAAATACAAAGCATTTTACTTTATGCTTCACTGACTCGTTAATAAGATTAATACTGCCTACAAGGTTGGTATTGTAGTTGTATCTTCTTATGAAGTGTGAAAGACCTTCAGCTGCATAGGCCGCCAAATGATATACGTATTCAAACTTGTATTGATCAAATAACCGTGTTACTAACTGTTCATCTGTAATACTTCCTTTTACAAATACAATACCTTCAGGAATGTGATCTTCAAAACCGCCGCTCAAATCATCAAGCACTACCACATCAAAACCTTTGCTTTTGCAATGTTTGGCAACATGCGAACCAATAAAGCCCGCTCCTCCTGTTACTAATACTGCTGTACTCATTTCTTTAATTTTTAATGTTATAATTTTTGGATCCAGCGATCATACCATAGTTGAAAAATAAGAATTTGCCATAGCTTCTGGTAATTTACTTTTTTACCTTCCAGATAACTGTCACGCAGTTTCACGATAGGTTCAGCGTTAAATACACCTGTTTTATTAAGGCATTCTTTACTCAGGTAATACCTTAGTTGTTCTTTCAATTCTTCACGAAACCAAACCATAAGCGGCGCTATGAAAGGGCGCTTGGGCCGCTCCATTAATTCTTTTGGAATATATTTATGTACCACTTGTTTGAGCAGCCACTTATTAACACCATCACGAATTTTAAATGATGATGGCAAAGCTGCTACAAATTCAATTACGTTTTGATCCAGCATTGGCTCTCTGCCTTCAAGACTTACACTCATCGTAGCTCTGTCAACCTTTACGAGGTTATTGTCCACTAAAAAGGTTTTATAATCTATTGCCAGTAAATGATTGGTAATACCATCGTTCTGCACAAGTTGATCACGTTCGTCAAAAACTGTTTTACAATGGTCAAACGGTACTTTAAGAAAAGAGCGCACCTCAGATTCTGTAATATATTGACTGATGTATTTAACAGCCTGTACAGGATCTTTACTTTGCCATATGAGTTTCATTTTCTCATAACGTGTGGTAAAATTGTATTTACTGTTGAAGTAAGGAATGTATGCCGGATTGATAAGTGACATGGCCCCACTGAGTACAGATTGTACAGCTTTGGGTATATCATTTGTAAATTTCTCAGCCTGGTTAAACTTGTTATACCCTCCAAAAATTTCATCACCACCATCTGCACTTAATGCCACTTTTACCGACTGTTTTGCGAGTTTACTTACAAGAACCGTTGGTACTGTAGAGTTATCTGCAAAGGGTTCATCATATATTTCGGGCAATAAGGGTAAAACTTCGCCGGCTTCTTTAGCTGTTAAATACCATTCTGTATGATCGGTTCCAAGGAATTGAGCAATTTTTTTTGCTTCAGGTGCTTCATTAAATTCATTTTCATGAAAGCCAATTGTAAATGTTTTGAGCTTTTCTGTTCTGTTGCTTTGAAGTAATGCTGCTACACTGGAGCTATCGTAACCTCCACTTAAGAACACGCCAACAGGAACATCGGCTACCATTCTGTATTCATAGGCTTTTTTGAGTATTTTATCTGTTTCACTGATCGCTTCTTCATCCGAAAGCTGAAGTTTAGGTTTATTATAATGATCAAATACATCCCAGTATTTTTCTATTACTGTATTTTTTGTTTTGAGGTTGAGTGTAAGCGAATGCGCAGGCAACAACTTAAATGTATTTTTAAAGATGCTGTAACTGCCGGGTATATAACTGTACTGAAGAAAAAGTGAAAGGCTGTTGCTGTCAATTTCTTTCTTAAAATGAGGGTGTTGATGAAATGCTTTGAGCTCTGATGCAAAAAGAAACAAATCATCAGCATAGTAGCAATAAAGGGGCTTAACACCTGCACGGTCTCTGAAAAAAAGTATTTCCTCTTTTTCCCTGTCGTACAACACAATAGCAAACATGCCAATAAACTTATGTACAACATTTTTACCCCAGCATTTGTATCCTTTTAAAATGATCTCTGTATCAGACCATGAATTGAATGTATATCCTTTCTCTTCAAGTTCTTTTCGAATCTCTTTAAAGTTGTAAATTTCGCCGTTGAAGTTAACCGTAAGATTTTCGTAATGCATGGGCTGGTGTCCCAGCGGTGAAAGGTCAAGAATAGATAAGCGGCGTTGCCCCAATCCAATAGATGCCTGTGACGTTTCATAAACTTCGTAGCCGGCATCATCAGGTCCTCGGTGGCTCATTGTATCAGTCATTGCCATTAGCATTTGCTGCGTACTGCGCCTGTTAAAATCTATAAATCCTGCTATGCCGCACATATTGGTTACTGTTAGTTAAAGGTAATACGTCTGTTGAAATGCCAGAAAATTGCTTTCCAAAAAGACTTGAGATGGGCAAATTGCCGTTTCAAAATAAAAGTAGCTGTATTTTTCGGAACAGTGAGTAATGAAAAATATACAAGGAATATGAAGTAATTAAACGGCTTCATATTCCTGCGCATAAACCAGATTCGGTTGCGTGTATGGTAAAATGTTTTAAACGGACTTGCTTTACCTGTTGTCATTGATTCTTTGTGATAGATCAATGATTCCGGCTGATAGTATACTTTATATCCTCTTTTTTTAATTTGCTCACTCCAGTCAAATTCTTCATAGTAAATAAAAAAGCCTTCAAAAAGCCCGCCCACTTCATCTACTACCTTTCGAGGTACCATCATACCGCCACCATGTGCATAGTGGGTTGTTTTGATGTCATTATACTGTCCTTCATCTTTCTCACGGCAACCAATCATACTGTTACGGCCTGTAAAGATGTTTACTTCGTTATAGCCCGCATATTCAATAGTTCCTTTATGAAAAAAGTAGTGAAATTTGGGACTCACAATACCTGCATCGGGGTAGGTTTCAAAAATTTTCAACAACCCTTCTAACAAACCCGGAGTAAATTCTGTGTCATTATTTACAATAAACAGATAGTCGCCTTTTGCAGCCTTAATGCCAATATTATTACCACCTGTAAATCCCAGGTTTTTACCATTCAGTATAATCTTGGCATCAGGATAAACTGCTTTAAGTATGCTTTCCGGATTTTCTGCAGACCCATTATCAACAATGATAACTTCAAGATTGGGGTATTTACAGTGTTCGTTGAGTGAACGCAGAAAATCTACTGTAATCTCAGTAGTATTCCATGTTAAAGTAACAATTGAAATCAAGGGCAAATTGCCGGTTCTCTCCATCTTTTAGTTTTTAGGGACGTACTTAGTGTATTTCAAAAGGTCGCAAAAAAGTAAACGCAAGCTAGTATCTCTATCTTTTATACGTTTGCTTTTTGAAAAAGGGCTCCGGGAGTTTGTAAAATAATACTCATATCCATGAACAAATTAAATGTTCGGGCATAAGTTATATCCAGATTTATACGCTCTTCTACTGACATATCTTTACAACTTCTTTTCTTTACCTGCCATAAGCCAGTGATGCCTGCCGGAGCTGTAAAACGTTCAACTGCGGTATCAGTAGTTAATGTACTTGCTTCATATAAAGGCAGAGGTCTGTTTCCTACAATTGACATATTGCCTATAAGTACATTTATTAATTGTGGTAACTCATCCAAACTTGTATTTCTAAGTAATTTTCCAACTTTTGTTACACGTGGGTCATTGCATATTTTTAAAAACATAGGGCCGTTCCCGTCTGTTTCATATTGATTCATATGTAATAGTTCATTTACTTTTTTATCTGCATCAACATGCATTGTGCGAAATTTGAAAAACCTGAAAATATTAAAATAACGTCCTGCACGGAGTGAAGTATAAAAAACAGGCCCTTTTGATTCTATTTTTATTGCGAGTGCAATGATTAGAAAAAGTGGACTTGAAAGTACCAACAAGATAGAAGCAACAGCAATATCAAAACAGCGTTTTGCAAACAATGCCCCGCTGGTATGTGAAGTTGTTTTCAGGAGCTTGCTGTTACTGTTATGAGCCAAAGAAACTTCCTGATGCTTAAACTTTACAAGAAAAGAAAGCTTTGCAGCATAGTTTACAGACCAATCATTGATATTTAATACATCATCAATAAACAGTATATCTTTTACAGTATTAATTTGAGCGGCGTTTAAATGTCTGTCACTGTAAATAATGGCAATATGATTAAACACATTATTGATAATCAAAAAACCATAAAATGCATGAAGCTGCATCTGATGGTAAGGCAAATCAATAATGATAAAATCAGGAAGTTTATTATTGAGTAAGGCATCCTTAATAAAAATTTTAGCCTCTTCAAAATTTTCAGCATAGGTACCAGATTTACAAAAACTGGAGAGATACCAGGTTGTATCCTTATGCAGACCTATATATAAAAAGTTTAACTCACATTTTCGTGATAGCAAATTGTTATCAGTTGCTGATTTTGCTGCAACTTTAGGACTGTATATTAATGTGGCTTCTGAGTACATAAATTAGTTTTGAGGGTTAAAAACTTAATGATAAGGTTTATTAATTTGCAATTAATGAATCTACGGTTGCAACAAGTTCTACCGGGTTAAAAGGCTTTAAGAAAATTTTTTTAGCACCTGCCAGTGTAAATTGTTTATTTATTTCAGGGTTTATATTAGCCGTAAACACAATAAATTTTATTTTGTAGGAAGTACTGGTATGTATGTGATGAATAAACTCAAGCTTTTCCAGAGTAGAATGATCAACATCAACAAGAATGAGCTTTACATCAGCATTACTTTTTATAGCAGCTGCAGCGTCAAAAACATTTGTTGCATTTTTAACAACATACTTTTTTTCCAACACGGTTTGTACTACCTGCGTCATAGTGGTATTACTGTTAATATTTAGTATTGCCATTTCTTTTTATTTTGGGTACACAATTAATGTTCTTAAAAAAGAGGAATTGGAAATGGCTTCTAAGGAATGAATTCTACCAACTGAAGTTCAGTTAAAGGCAAATGACTTTATTAAACGAAAGACAAACGTGTGGTGCTTCAAAGGAATGGATTAAGGTAGGCTAGCAATAGGCTATAAGTGGAATTGCCTATTTCAGCCACTAAACTATAAACTTTTATTGAAAATCAAAATTTATTTCTATGAAAAAATTGAAAATACCCTCATCAGGGTATTTTTTTCTGTAATCAGCCTATTGCGTTTTTTCAGAAAATGATACCAAAACAGGAAAATGATCAGAATATGTGCATTGTCCAATTTCTGCAGTTAGTAAACTGAGACTTGGGTCAGTAAACAGGTAATCTATCCGCATAAACGGGCTAAGAAAACGATATGTTTTGCCAATGCCGGTTCCTTTTTCAAGAAATGCATCGCATAGGTTATTTCGTACTTTATAATATATGTTTGAAGTGGGTACGTCATTCATATCAAGACATAAAACAACAGGATACGGGCTTTCTTTTACTGCATTATTTAAATATTCTGCCTGTTTATAGCGTAAATCATAAGCATTTTTAATTTTTGCAACGGTTGTTCCTGAAACCTTGGCAGTACCGTCATTGTTAAAATCGTTTTTGGTAAGCCCGGGTGATTCGAGATGGGAATTAAAAATTCTGATGGTGCTGTTTTCCAGCGCAATATCTGCAAAGGATATACCTTCTGAGTGAATACCGGGGACCGGATTCATAAATCCGGAATCTGTGATAGGAAATCGTGAAAAAATGCAAAGTCCGTATTGAAATTTATTCTCAAATAATTTACTTGAAGGTGTAAAGTAAACATATGGATACCCCATTTTTTTAATTTCTGGAATATTCTCTTCAAAATACTCAGGAGCAATGCATTCAAAAAACTCCTGAAAACAAAGAATATCTGCATTTTGAATTTTTATATAATCCAGCATCAACGGTCTGAAGCTTACACCCCCCCGTTTTTTTTTATTCCGTTCATCCCATCGTGAAACATTCCAGGATAAAATGCGAATAACATTTGGCTCCGTAGCTGAATTTTCAATAGAGCTAAATTTAAATGAGAAAACTGAGGTTATTTGCTGTAATCCGGGCACCAGAATTAAAAACACAAATAAAGCTCTTTTTTTGTGTACAAAAAGCCAGACAATACCAATTAAAAATTGTAGTAAAAATGAATAAGGAAAGGCTAATGCAAGAAAAGAAAGTAGCCAAAAATTTACTCCCTGCATTAAGGGAATAGCAGACGAAAACAGATAAGAAACAGAACTAAAGAAAGTTATTATAATCAGTAAATAATTAAAGGCTTTTTTTTTCACTTGTCAGTTTAAATTATTGGTACAATTATAGTGCATTTCCTGTTTACACTGTATTCACATTAATTTTTTGAGATTAAATCTGGCTGTTTATTTTACCAAAAGCGCTTTATTACGCCAAAGAGATTTACCACAAACAGGTAGTTTCAGAAAAAAAGTTGAAAATTGTTTAGAACTGTTCATAAAATTGTGTAGTATTGCGCTCAGGTTAGGGAATGTGTGTTTTTCCTTAACAGCATAACCACTTGAAATTCCATCAATCCTTTTGAATCTTCCGCACAACAATTCAATATTTCTGCAACTTATTCATTTGACTTTACAATCCGTTTTCCGTTAAAACCAATTTTTTATTACCCAGTATCAATTTTTAACGAGTTAATTTATCAGATTGTATGAAAACTTTCAACGGTTTTGCACTTGTTGTTATTGTATTAGTTTTAACAGCGCAGAGTGCTCTTGCACAAAGCATCCTGGATCCTAACGATCCGATTGTTGTGTATAATCCTTCCGCACCACCAGCTACACCTCCCGGCGGGCAAATTGCCAAATGGGTAAAAACAAATCGTCTTAGCTGGAATACCAGTTCCTATAAGGCCTATTTTTTTAACGGATATCCTTTTCGTTTAAAATTTCCGAAAACATATGATCCATCAGCAAATGATGGTAAAAAGTATCCGATGATTGTATTCTTCCACGGTAGAGGCGAGGCGGGAACAATTTATGATAATGAGTATTCATTACTTCATGGCGGACAAATGTTTCGTGACAGAGTTGATAACGGAACATTTGATGGTTATATTCTTGTAATGCAAACTACTAATGGTTTTTGGGGAACTAATCCCTATAATGCCATTAGGGGTATTATTGATTATATGACCGTCAACAATAAACTGGATGGATTCAGAATTATTGCAAACGGATTATCTTCCGGTGGTTCCGGTACATGGGAAATGACCATCAATCACCCAACTTATATTGCTGCATCAATGCCAATGTCAGCAAGCTCAACGCTTTATAACCAGGCAAGCGTTGTACAGCCTTTAAAATTTACTCCCTTTTGGATTTTTCAGGGCGGTCTTGATCCAGCTCCCACTCCCTATACAACTGAAGGTGTACGTGACGCTTTTCTGGCAGCGGGTGGTAACTTTAAATACACGCTTTATCCTAATCTTGCACATGGTACCTGGAATACAGCATGGGCGGAACCGGATTTTTTCCCCTATGTAAACAGAGCACATAAAGCTAACCCATGGGTATTATTTGGACGTTCTGAATTTTGCCCCGGCGATGCTATTAATATTACATTAGGTTTAACCGCAGGTTTTGCAGAATATGAATGGCGTAAAGATGGTGTGTTAATCCCCGGCGCTACAAGTAATACTTTAACATTAAGTGGTGCTGCTGTGCCCGGTAATCCTGTTATTGGTTCTTATTCAGCAAGGGTAAGACGTGGTACGCTTTGGTCTGATTGGTCTCCCATGCCAGTCAACGTAGGTATAAAGCCTCCTACAACACCTCCCACAATTACACTTGCAGGTTTATCAAGCAAGGTTATTCCTTCACCTGATGGTAAAACTTCTGTTACATTAAGTGTACCCACAGGGTATCAATCTTATTTATGGCAACGTGAAGGTAATCCTTCAACTATCAGTACTGCAAACACGGCCGTAGCAACTTCACCCGGAGATTATAAAGTTCAGGTTACTGAGCAGTTCGGTTGTTCTACTGAATTTTCTTCGCCTTTTACAGTGATTGATGCAAATGGTCCTAATAAACCGGATGCTGCAATTAATCTTGTAGTTACACCTTCATCTACATCATCATTACAACTTAACTGGAGTGATAATCCTTCTCCGCAGTACAATGAAACGAATTTTGAAATATATCGTTCTGTTACTCCCGGCGGACCTTACACCATAGTACATGTTACTGCTGCAGATGTACTTACATATACTAATACCGGATTGTTACCGGGAACAAAATATTACTATATTGTTCGTGCAGTTAATAATACCGGTGCTGCTAATCCCTCAGTAGAGGCAAATGGCACTACTTTATCTGATAATCAACCGCCTACTGCACCTTCAAATTTAATTGTGGCAGGAACCACACGCAATTCAGTTTCTTTAAACTGGAATGCTGCATCAGATAACACGGGTGTTACAAAATATGATGTTTACGTAAACGGAGTAAAATCGTATGTAACTACTGCTACTAACTTTACTGTTTATAACTTACAAAACGCCCAAACTTATTTCTTTACTGTGCGTGCACGTGATGCAGCAAACAATGTATCGCCTGCAAGTAACCAGGTTACTGCACAACCGGTTCTTTCCGGCCTTCCATATAAGTATTACACATTTACAGGAACATGGAATAGTTTGCCAAATTTTGCAAATCTTGTTCCATTAACAGTTGGTACAATGCCAAGTGTAGCTATTACACCAAGAACGCAGAACGATAACTTTGCCTTTCTTTGGGAAGGTCAAATCGTAATTCCTCAAACAGGTACCTACTATTTCAGAACAAATTCTGATGATGGAAGCAGGGTATGGCTTGGTGCGCTTAATGGCTCAATATCACCGTATGGGTTCAGTGCTCCACCAATTGTAGATAATGATGGATTGCATGGCGCTCAGAATCGTACATCTGTTGCATTAAATTTAACCGCCGGTGTTTATCCAATAGCTATAGCTTATTATGAGCAAGGTGGTGGTGAAACGATGACGCTTTCATGGCGTACACCATCTACAGGAACGTCCTATGTTACAATACCTTCCAGTGCATTTAGCGACCCTGTTGTTCCGGGCGGGCCGGCACCTGCTGCTCCGGATCACTTTTTTGCAACATCCGTTTCATTCAATCGTATTAATCTTGACTGGATTGATAACAGTAATAATGAAACCGGCTTTGAAATCTGGCGTTCTACCAACCCCACTTCAGGTTATGTAACAGTAGGTACAGCACCTGCAAATGCAACATCATATGTTGACTCAACTGTACTTTCAAATACAACTTATTACTACGGAATCAGAGCAATCGGACAATTTGGTGAGTCTGCCTTGGTTCGAAATCTGAATACTGCAGAAGCAATCTGGAACTTCAATAACAATTATACAGATGCGAGTGGTAACGGACGCACACTTACACAAAATAATACGCCCACATTTGACGCTGCCGATAAGCGTGAAGGCACACATGCAGTAAGATTCAATGGAACAAACCAAAGTGCTACTATGCCCACTTCAGGGTCATTCCTGCAAACGGCTTATTCCGAAAAGACAATTGCTTTCTGGATGAAGTCAAATAACAATACAGGCAATAGAATTGTAGCAGATATTGGCGGAAACGATGATGGACTGGCAGTAAGGCTTGATGGCAATACACTTTTTGCCGGAATTGCTGCAAATAATGTGCGTGTAAGCATATCAACACCTTATAACAGCACTGCATGGAATCATATTGCAGTAGTCTATAATAGAAATTCCATCAGATTATTTGTAAACGGAGTTGAAGCTGCTTCTAATAATGCGCTTTCATTTACAACAACAACAACTACAACCGGTGCTTCACGTATTGGTGGCAATAATGGAAGTAATGCATTTAACACCGGAACCGGCTTCTTTAACGGATGGATTGATCAATTTGTAGTGTATGCCAATGCACTTACGGTTACCAACATCAACAGACTGATGAATGCAAATCCATTGCAGCAATCAGCAGCTACCACACCTGCGCTTCCTGCTTTGCCAGGCGTTCCTGCAAATCTTGTTGCCACAGGTGTTTCCACTTCCCGTATCTCTGTTTCATGGGATGATGTGGCAGATGAAAACTTCTACGAAGTATACCGCTCTTCTAATAATAACAGCAACTACGTATTGTTTAGAACCGTTCCTGCAAATACAACCTCAATCAGTGACTCCGGTTTATTTGCAAACTTTATAAACTATTACAAAGTACGTGCAGTTAATAATGGCGGTAGTACAGCCTTTAGTAATGAAGACAGTGCAAGAACACAGAATAATATTCCGGTTCTCAGCGCTATTACCAATAAGTTTATGAGGTTTGGTACCGTACTGGAAGTGCCTGTAGCCGCTTCAGATGCAGATCCTGAAACGTTAACAATCACTGTAAACAACCTGCCTTCATTTGGTACATTTGTTTCTACAGGTAATGGAACAGGAAATATTGTGTTTAATAATCCTGCATCTACCGGTATCCATAATGGTATTGAAGTAGTAGTTACTGATCAAAATGGCGGAAGCACAGCCATCACGTTTGACCTGGTAGTAAACGATAACTTCTTACCTGAAATAGGCGCAGTTGCAAATGTTACTATGAATGAGCAACAGGTACAGCAGATGAATATCTCTGCTACTGATCAAAATGCTTCTGATGTTCTAACATGGAGCTTTAGCGGATTGCCCTCTTTTGCAGCACCTGTTATTAATGGAGGTTCTGTAACAATTAACCTCACACCGGGTCTTTCAGATCATGGAGTTTACAATGTTACTGCTACGGTTGATGATGGAAATAGTGGTGTTGCCAGCCGCACATTTGTAATTACTGTAAATAATGTAAATCCCAACAAAAAAACATTCATCAACTTTACTGATGGAAGTCTGCAATCTCCGGCGCCATGGAACAATACAAACAAGCCTACTCCATCACTGAATGATAATTTTGCCAATCTTTTAGATGAAACAGGTACTAACTCCGGAATTGGCCTGAGAATCACAAGCCCATGGCAAAACCTTGGCAATGCAACAAATACACTGGGTGTAAATACAGGTAATAATTCAGGCGTTTATCCTGATAACGTTATACGCTCCTGTTATTTTACAAACGCTGCTGTTCAAACAATTCAGATTCATGGCTTGAATCCTGCATTCAAATATAACTTCACGTTCTTTGGAAGCAGAGGTAGTGTAACAGACGACCGCACAACCATTTATACCATTAATGGTACAAGTGTAACATTAAATGCAGCAAGCAACTCGCAAAACACAGTAAATATTAACGGCCAGCAACCTGCCGGTGACGGTACATTAGTACTTACACTTGCAAAAGGTCCATCCTCATCATTTGGTTATCTAAATGCAATGGTTATTGAGAGCCTTTATGATGATGGAAGTGCGCCTGCTAAACCAAGAAATCTTACTGGAACCTTATTGCCTAATAATAATGTTAGGTTAAACTGGATAGATGCAGCTTATAATGAAACAGCATATCAGGTATATCGTTCAACTACTAATTTACCGGGTTCATTTACGTTGCTCAATCCTGGTGGTAATAATGCCAATACTGAAACGTATACAGATGCTACTACTACTGGTAATACAACTGTTTACTATTACGTAAAAGCTATTAACAGTGTTGGTGGTTCACCTGAAAGTGATACGGTTTCTGTTACTGTTCCAAATGTTGCCCCTTCATTAAGCCCAATTGCAAATGTTGCAATGAAAACTGAGCAGGTGGTTAATGTAAATATTACTGCTACTGATGCTCCGGGGGATGTAATAACATTGAGTGTTTCCGGCTTACCGTCATTTGCAACATTTACTGATAATGGTAACGGAACAGGGGTTATTACTATTACACCGGGAAATACAATTGTTTCAGTTCCTTCAGTTACTGTAACTGCTACCGATAACTTTAATGCAAGCAGCAGCCGTCAGTTCAGTATTTCTGTATCAGATAAAGACATCAGTACCTACCTTGTAAACTTTAATCAGGTATTACCAGTTACAAGTCCATGGAACAGCTTTAACAGTGCTCCACTTGCAAATACTTCTGTCACAAATCTCAGAGATGAAGCTGGTGTGGTATCTGGTATATCTGTAACACTTGTAGATGCATGGGATAATGCTAATGATGTGGGAGCTTCAACAGGAACAAATAGCGGTGTATATCCTGATAATGTAATGCGTACTGCATATTTTGCAAGCTCTACGGCTGCAAGACGTATCAGAATTTCCGGACTTTCAACTGCTCCCGGCGTTAAGTATAATCTTAAATTCTTTGCTAGCAGAGGTGGTGTGAGTGATGTTCGTAATACGATTTATACTTACAGCGGACAATCAGTTACATTAAATGCTTCAAACAATACTTCTAATATTGCACAGTTGCAGGGTGTAACACCAAATGCTAGTGGAGTAATAGAGTTTACTGCACAGAAAGAAGCAACCTCATCATTTGCATACATAAATGCTTTGGTAATTGAATCATTTGTTGATAATGGATTACCAATTGCACCTTCAGATCTGAAAGTTTTTGCCAAAACAAACAGTTCTGTTCAGCTTAATTGGACTGACAAGTCAAGTAATGAAGATGGATTTGAAATACACAGATCAACATCTTCAAACGGAACATATACGCTCATTCACACAACAGCTGCAAATGTGAGCTCATATATTGACGGTGGGTTATCTGCAAATACAGTGTATTATTATAAAGTACGTGCAAGAAAACTTCCTGATTATTCAGCATTTACGAATGTAGCCGGAGCTTCTCCATTGCAGTTTTCAGTGTATATGAATTTCAATCAGGATAATCCTGCACCTGCACCATGGAATAATACAAATGAAGGACCTATTCCTGATGATGTGTATCCAAATCTGTTCAATGTTAACAGTAATCCAACAGGTATTAATATGACAGTTGTGGGTACAGCTTTTAATGGTGTAAATCCATTTGGTGTGAATACCGGAAATAACAGTGGTGTATATCCTGACCGTGTAATAAGTACAACATGGTGGTTAGATGCTAATACAACAGCCATGCTCCGCTTTGACGGATTGAGTATTGCAGCTACATACAATTTCACTTTCTTCGCCAGCCGTACATGTGATGGTTGCGACAGAACAACAATCTATACCATTAACGGAAGGAGCGTGTCGTTAAATGCTGCCAATAACTCAGCAACAACTGTAACCATAACAGATGTAACTCCTGATGAAAATGGATCTGTTTTAATTGAAATCAGAGCAGGAGGTTTATCCGCGTTCGCTTACGTTGGAGCTATTGTAATAGACTCTTATACAAAAGGTGTGGTAGATGAAAATTCAAACAGTGGGGAAGGAATGATAGTAAGTGGTGGTGGCAGGCGTAACAGTCCTTTGCGCACATCACAAGAACCTTTAGTTCGTGTTGACAGATCCGCAACAGGAGTTCTGCAAAACAGTCAAAAGAATGATGTTGGATTATTCCCTAATCCTTTTGCGGAAAACATTTCAATACGATTTGAGCTTACAGCCAATACAGAAAGATTAAATGTTTTTGTTAGAGATATAGCAGGACGTACTATACTTACTAAAGAGTTGAGAAACTTACCAGCTGGTCCCTCTCAACAAAATCTTGGTTTGGATGGAAATAAATTAAAGCCGGGAATTTACTTTGTAACCGTTACCGGATTACCTGGTAATGAAGTAAAAACAGTTAGGATTGTTAAGAGCAAATAAGCTTTTTCGAAAAACCTGATAGACCAATTAAAAGAGGTTGCCATTGTGCAACCTCTTTGTTTAAGTAAAATCCACATAAATTAATAATTGTACAGACATTTACAGAAATAATAATGGTAATAATCTAAAGATGGTTAACACAAGAATAAACGGATTTGATGTATTACGGGCAGTAGCTATGTGGTTAGGCGTGGTATTACACAGTATTATTGTTTATAAATCAGAGGCTGAGCCTAACTGGCCGCATGAAAACGAATCTTACAACGCATTAAATCTTATTTATGATTTCATTCATATTTTCCGCATGCCTTTGTTTTATATGGTAGCAGGTTTTTTTTCCTGTATGGTTATTTATAAATCAGGAAGTTTGTTTTTTGTAAAGCAACGTGCAAGGCGGATACTTGTTCCTTTTATAGCAGGGCTGATTGTTATTGTACCATTGAGTTTATTTCCTTTTAGTTTTAATCAGTTTTATTATGTTGAGAAAATGAATCTTACAGATGCATTTCAAAAAAGTATTTACGATTTGCTGAAATGGAAGGGGATGGCTCATTTATGGTTTTTGTATTACTTACTATTTTTTTATGCCATAGCAATAGTTGTTGTAAAAGTGCATAGGAATTTAGAATTACGTGCACCAGGTATCCCTTTTTGGGTACGGGTTTCATCTGCGTTCATATTATTACCGGCAGCCCTTTCTGCTGTTCTTATTTTTTTTCATTCATACATGCCACCTGTATACACAGGAATCAAACCCAATCTTTTTTTTCTTTTATATTACGGATTGTTTTTTTTGTTCGGATGGTATTTGTTTCAAATGCAGGAATTGTTGCATGTTTTAAAAAAATCAGGAATTTTGTTTACACTCGCAGGAGTACTTCTTTTCATTGTAAGATGGAATCATCTTTACGGTACGGCAATTACGCTTTCTTACATAAGTGCAGCAACTGAAACCTGCTTTATTGTATTGGGTATAACGGGTTTGTTTATCAGATATTTCAATAGCGAAAGTAAAACATGGCGTTATTTTTCAGATGCTTCTTACTGGGTTTATCTCACACACCTCTTTGTTGTATCGTCAGTTCAGGTTTTATTTATATCAGTAACCGGTATACCGTCGTGGTTCAAATTATTAATTGTACTGTTAACTTCATTTACAGTTACCATGATAACTTACAAAGCATTTGTACGAAATGGGATCATCGGTGAGTATTTGCACGGCAAGCGCAACAGTTAAGAATAGCAGCAGAACATTAAGCTGTTTGTTTTTTGTACTCAGATTCAATAAGCCATAGCATCATAGGCATCAGAATCATGATTAGCGGAACAAGAAATAGCCTTGTTTGATAAATAACTACTGAGTAAATGTGTACTGCAAACCAAACCGGCACTATAGTTAAAAACCATACCCTGAGCAGTAAAGGGAATCTACGGAAGTAAAATAACAATAAGAAGGGAATTATAGCCATAACACCCAGTAATTCCATATATGACTTTAACGCAACAGGACTCAATAAGTTAAGCTTTATCATTGCAAGCCCGGGCGTTGCTTTCCACACCTGAGGGGCTACATAACCGTAATATGATCTTACAAAAATAAAAATGCTTATAAATAATAATATCAATAATCCGCTGAATAACCAGATTTGCAACTTTGGAAAATCAATACGGGATATACGAATTTCCTTTAATGAAAAACGACTGAAATCCATTTTTGATACAAAAAATAAAGCTGGTATAAGCATTGCCGTTTCCCTGTTAAAGGCTGCAAATATGATAAGTGGCAGTAACCATAAATAATTAATCTGGTACACAATAATACAGGCAGCTGTAAGATAAAAAACATTATCGAGATAAGTATTAAAGGTAAGATCACTGGCAATTACAGCATTACCCATTGAAAGCGATACAAACATGAGGCCTAGCAGAATAAGCAACTTATTTTTTACGAAGTGTTTCCAGAGATAATATGCTAAAGTAAATACGAGCATATTAAGCAAGAGCCGAAATAATAAAAAAACAATTAAATATTTCAATGCCCCTTTTGTATTAAGAAGCTCTAAAAATTGTTTTGTTTCCGGATTAGGTTCAGATGTTTGATTATAAGCAAAATTGAATTTTTCTTCAACAGGATAAATTTTATCTATGGTATGATCATACAAAAACATAAGCCCTTCAATAATCACAGGACATAACATACGGTATTGCCATGGATTGAAGTATTCAGATTTTCCCTGAATAAGTGCTATATGGCGCTCATATGTTGTAACTGCCGCACCATTATAAAAGTTTTTATAAATAGGGTAAACGGAAAGCAGGAATACAAAAAAAGCAGCTGCAATAAGTTTTACTTTACTTTTTTTGCGCAACGATTGTATAATGCGGATAAACATACATTCTCTTTTTTACAACTGAAGTAATTTTCATGCCATTTTGCTCAAGCAGTGATTTGGTTTTTTCAAGAGGCAATTCATTACCTATTTCGCCGGCAAATATTAAATCATGCAGTTTATTAAAATAAACCAGTAAGCTTGAGGCATTAATGTCTTTAACAATAAGTTGTGCCCCGGGTTTCAGGGAGTTCGAAAGGTTTTTTAAAAATAATTCCTGGTTAGCGGATGGTACGTGATGCAGAACATCATTTAAAAACACAATGTCCAGCTCTTTTATTTTTTTAGGAAAGCTAATACCATCAAATGGCTCAAAACTGTGCGGGGTATTACTGTGCTTCCGAAAAAGTTGATACGCATTGTTAACAAGATGGTCATTTATTTCAATACCATATATTGACGCAGGTTTTGCAAAAGCTGCCAGTAAAAGACAAAATTGACCGGAGCCACATCCTACATCACCTATTCTGGCACCGCTGCCGGCAAGCGTAATTAACTCAGAAAAAGGGCATACAAGCGGGCGGTAATACACCTTCAAACGATCAAGAAAGCCCGATTCAAAGTCCAGCGTTTTGAGGTACTTGAGTAATGACTTTGTAGTAACTTCTGCAGCTGTCATATTTTAAAAATTAATCGTTTTAAATTGTTTGAATACGTTTATCGCCGGGAAATAAAAACCACAACCAATTATTTTTTATAAACAGGTTGTAAAAACTGATACAAATAAGAATACTCATAAAAATACCACTTGTAACCAAAACAAGCGAATTATGTATATGCAATATTTTCATTAAAAAAACCCTAACCGGAGCTGCTATTAGTACATGCATTACATAAATATAAAGTGAATGAAATCCCACAACCCTTAAGAAAGAAACTTTATTTAAACGTTGAAGCAGTTGTGATACGAGAAACATTGTAAAACATCCTGTAAGTGAAATTAAAAGAAATTCCAGTTTACCTCTCCATGACATCATAAAAAATAACTCACCCCTGTAAAGGTAATATAATTGAACTGCAGCAAAAAAAGGTAATACTGTAAGTAAAAACCATACAGAACTGAATTTCTTTTCGTATTCTTTTTTAACTACAAAATCTTTTATACAGTCTCCCAGTGCAAAAAACACATAAAACTCCATCCAGTCCGAAATCATACTGATTTTATTAAAGTAAGGCGAAATGAAGTACAATGTTATACCAATTAATAACTGCCACTTGCCGGGGGTTTTTAAAAAATGCTTTACAAGTATGTAAATCAAGGTAACATTAAACAACGCCGGCAGGTACCAAAACTGATCCAGATTTCTGGGTTGGTAAAAGATATAGGTATAGTCAACAAGTGTTCTGGAAGAGTTTGTATACGCTGAAAAAATAATTTGAAGTGTAACCTGAATAAATACCCATATGAGATAAGGTAAAAGTAATGTTTGGATTTTTATTTTAATAAGGGATTGATACTTTCGTTTATCGAGGCCTGCACTTATAAATAAACCTGAAAGAATAAAGAAAAGCGGCATCCTGAAACTGTAAAACATCATATTGGCTCTTTCAAGATACTCAGGTACCGCAAGTCCCGTGCGCTGTACGCCTATAAGTACATGTCGGTAAACTACAAGTATTACTGCAATACCTTTAAGATAATCCACCCACTTATACCTGCCTCCGGACAGATAAGAAAGATAAAATGCTTTTTCGACCAGTTGTTTCAAAGGGTTTTAGTTGAGAAGGTTACTGCTTTCCCTGCATTTTCTTTTTTGCAAACAGAATTGGTTCCAAATCTGTACCAATAATCCGCTCAATTTCTATTCGTAATAAATCCATTTGCATTTCCAGGTCCAGTTTTTTTGTCATTTCAGCTGTATATGTTTTTTGAGCGGTATTGTATTGATCAATGGGTATTTGCCCGGTTCTGAACTTTTCTTTTGCCTGTAAAAAAGCAATCTCTTCATCATCCAGTGTTTGTCTTTGAAGTACCAGTATTTCTTCATAGTTCCTGAACCGTCTGAATTTTGTACGTATATCTGCCTCAATATTTCTTGATAACTGCTCTTGTGTATTTTTACTGATTTGAATTTGCTCTCTTGCAGCTTTAACACTTGTTCTTGATAGCAAAACACCAATGGGGAGGTTTACGCCTACAAAATAAAACGGAGTAAGTCCTGCATTATTAGGTTGTTGTACAAATCCGTTTCTGTTGTTAAAACTACCTGATAAGCTCAGCAAATTCAACCAATTATTCTTCGCTGCTTTTAATTGATATTCATTGATTTTATTTTGATTGGCTGATGATTTGTAAGTAGGGCTGTTAAGTGCAAGCATAACTAATGTATCCTCAATGCTCATGGAAGAATCTGCTTTAACGGTTGTTGCCTGACTTATGCCCTGCAACCATAAGAATAATACCAATATCAGCGTATAAAAAGAACGCATCAAACACATAAGGTGTAAATCGGTTGTTGTAATTAAAGTTTTATTGCTCATATTCAGTGTTTACTGGTTGGTCCATATTTTGTAATTTCAACATCATTGCTATAAAAGGATAATAAATTACGATATCAGTAATTTGCCCTAAAGCAACTTGTGCAATTTCTCCCACATATTGTGAAAAGATACCTGCTGTTGCTGCTGCAATTATAATTTTATGTTCTCGTCTTTTAACTGCAAAATAACCTCTAATACCGGTTTTTAAAATAGTAAAGTATAAAAAAAGTGCCAGTGCAAAGCCTACCCAACCAAGTTCAAGCGCTTTTTTCATAAAACCACTGTCTGGCGGAAACCCTGCAAGCGGATGCCCGGGGTGATAAATATGTGCTTCATCGCCGGTAGTATTAAGTCCGCCTCCAAAAGGGTGCCTGTACATATAGGGCCTTATAGCTTTTCGGTTCATTTCCCGTACTAAATAGGAAGGATCTTTGGTTCCTCCTTTAAATGTATTTCTGAACTGATTTATCTGATTATTATTATAAACAGGCGCATACATGATGAAAAGAAAAGCTGCAAGCCCAATTCCTGCAATAATGCGGCTGATTTTACGGTTTAATGTTATCAATATAAAAAAGCCAAAGCCTGCTACCAGCATAACATTTGCAGTTCTTGTAAGTGAATATGCAATTGCAAGAAAACATAATAAGGCAACAATCAGAAAAAGATAACGCTTTCCTTTATTCCTAAGCCCGGTTGACGAACCAAGGAAAAAAATACAGCAAACCGTCATTGCAACTGCAAGTGAAGGTGCATCAGGAAAGGTGGATATACGTCGTGCCCCGCCATTTACAAATGTCATGCGGTAGCGGCGCTCATCTGCACGGAGCCACTCCAGTTCAAAATCAAAAAATCCATGCCATTCCTGTATGCAGGTATAAATAGCAGTTAAGGAAGAAAAGATGAGTAAAACTGTTATAAAACGGTTTACTGCTGCATAACTGTTTAGTACGTTAAATGCAATAAACAGTAAAGAAATGGTAGCAGCTATTTTTCTGAATGCAGGTAAAGCTCCCTGTAATGAAAACCCCGCAGGATTAAATACTTCAATAGTTGTGTAAAGATAGAATAACAAAAAAATGGGTACTACAGGTGTTTTTACAAACGTATTAATACTTGTTTTAAGATCATAACGCCTTACAATAAAGCCCAGTACGGTAACAATAATAAGCAAGTCGGAGTATATGCCTATGGAAAGTGAATCATTCAGTAACAGTCGGTTAAAATGACTTATAAAGAATGAGTAAAACATAATGATGTATAAGCCAGCTTCGGCATACAGTATACAAATAATTGCAATTGCTGTACAACTCAGTATAAGAGGAATACCTGCCGCATAAATGGGCTTAACTGATCCCAGCAGGCCTGCGGCAATACCAGTTAAGAGAAGGATTAAAATTACAAGTGCATTCTTTTTCAGTGCGGCCGAGCGCTGATGCTTTGACTTCAATGCCAATACATTACTTTTTTGATATGCATCACCTTGTTGTTTCATGAAAATGGGTACTGTTTCAAAAAAACAAAATTTTAAGGTAAACTGCAATCATTACAATTGCTGCAATAAAAATTAGCAGCTGTTCATGAGTACTTTTTTTTTCAGTTTGCATTATGCAGTAGTTAATCTCTTTAAAAGCAGCTTATGCTACGTTCATATTTTTGAAATCTACCATGTTTAAAATGGAACCAAGATATTTTTCTTTAAGACTTCTAAAAAAGGCTATAGCCTCTTTATCTATCTGTTTAATCATATCAGAAGCAGAAAAAACACCTATAACCGTTTCTGCATAAATAGATAGTTCTTTGGCATCGGAGAAATCATTCAGTGGCGGTCCTTCCAGAAAAATATAGTCAAAGTGCTGCTTAAGTTCATCCAGATGCTGCAGCATGTTTTCTTTTGGCAGTATTTCTGATGGCGTATAATCTCCACCTTTTGATCCTATGATATAAATACTTTCATCTTTTACACATACTGCATTACTCATAACATGGTCAATAATAGGAATATTACTTTCTTTGGTATACGCCAGTTTTTCGAGTACAGGCGTACCCCCCAACTCTACTGTGAGGTCATTATTACTAAAATTGGTATCAATAATCAGAATTTTATTTTTACTAAGGCTCAGGCTATGTGTAAGGCCCATGATGAGTGTAGTTTTTCCCTGACCTTTTTTTGTACTGGCAAAAAGAATAATCTTTTTACCACTGTTTTCAACTTCATACCTAAGTTTACGTAACGATTCACGAAATACATTATGCTTATTTTTTTGCCGCCTGTCACCCTCTTCTGAAGCTCCTGTAATGATTTCTTCCAATTGTTGATTTTTAAGGTTCATAAAATTTACAATACTGATAAGCTTTAGCCCAACAGTTTTTGCAAATATGGAAGGGGTTTTTACTGATGCATCCAGATAAAAAAGAAGCGTAATAATCAAGATACATGAAATGGTTGTAGAGGCTATTGCAAGTGCAATATAGATGAGTCTTTTTGAGGGCTCAGGTGAAATAGCCGGTTGACCTTTGAGAATTTGTTTAAAATTACTTACGGCTGCAGAGCTGGTGGTTAATGCATCATTGTACTTATGCCTTGCAGCAATATACTCATTATTGGCCTGCTCGATTTCTCTTACAATAGCTTCTGCTGAAGCACCTCTTACCGCCGCACTGTTAGCAGCAGAACGTAAAGTGCTTATTTTGCTCTGCAAAGAAGCAATGGATGCCGAAGTTGTTTCAATATCTATTTCAACATCTTTTTTTCTTGTTAATAATTCTTCTTTTGATTCAGTAGGTCTTTCTGTTAATGGTGTTACTGGTTTATTAAGTTGTGTTACTTTGTTTTGATATTCAGTTTTAAGTTGATTGTAACGTGCCAGCAGGTCGTTGTCTTTAGAACCGCTGTTAAGATAAGCAGCATATGCATCATTCATTGCTTTACGTAATACCAGAAGCTCTTCATTGCTGGAAACAGCGGGAGTATTGTTCTGTACTTTCACTCCAAGACTTGCAAGCCGTTGATCAATTTTTCTGAGCTCTGCATATAAATTAGCCTGCTTGCTTTTTTCAATTGTTAATGTTTGTTCAAAGCTCGTTACAAGATCATAAGAACTTTGTGCTCCTTCTGCTGTATAAGCTCCACCTGCAAGTGCTCGCTTATAGTCAAGCTCTTCTTTCTTTTTCTCCATAATACTTTTAAGGGTATCAACTGATTCCTGCGATGTAGTAGAGCGTATCTTTTTATAATAGGTTATAAATTGTGAATAGAGTGTGTTAACTACAAAAGCAGAGAGTTCAGGGTTCTCAGAGAAAAAGTCAATTTGAATATAATCTGTACGCTGTAACCTATACACGTTAAGTGCCTTTGTGAGCGTTTTAAAATCATATCCGTATAAAGCTAAATATTCAAGTAATTTCCGCTCATCTTTTTTAAACGAAGTGAGTAATTCGAGTGAATCTAGTTTTTTCCTGAATGTTTGTATTGCTTTTTCCTTGTTTACTTCTTTGTACAAAGGAAGTTGCTTTTGCTTTTCGGTTAGAATTCTGAAGGGTATTTCACTTTCCAGGTCATGAAGTATTAGTTGATAGCCAAGATAGCTTATTACTGAAGGTGAAGTAATTGTAGAAATAGTATTGTTGAATTTTACATCAGCTTCAAACAGGTTAAAGTTATCATCTCCCACTTTTATAATATCGCTTACAGTAAAGCCTGTTGAAATTTGCGAAGTGGAGCGGTAATATTTTGGAGAATTGCGGGTGAGAAAGAAAACAATTGCGCCGGCCAAAATACCTGCCAGTAATATGATCCATTTTTTTTCCAGTAAAGAACGAAACAGCGAGATGACATCCATCGGTTGAAGTTTTCGGTTTTTATCAAAAAATCAGAAGCGGTTAATTTTCGGAATATGGAAATTGGGCAGGATAGAAGGATTTATCAAATAAGAGATCACTTTATCAACAAAAGTAATAAAGCAGACCAATTCACACAAGTTTTGCCCTGCCTTTTACACAGAAGGGCTGTATGCCCGTAAAAGTAACAAATTAGTTACTGCGGCCTGATTAATTCCTTTCGTTTTGACTTTTCCCATACAGCGGATTGATTTCCCCTGAGGTAGCGGAAAAGACCCAGAATCACTGAAATGTTCATAAAAAGAAAATAATAGCAAATTTTTGTGATGCCGGTTTTATTCTCTTTTTCTCTTTGCCAATAGCCTGCCAATGCTAATAGGTAAAAAGCCAGTTGCAAAATAAGTGAACCCCTAAAAAAGAAGCCAGCCGGATAAAGAAGCACAAGTACAAAATTTGAAACCAAACACACTATTAACATATACGGACTAACCATCCAACGCAGAAAGCGGTGGGAGAAATACAGGTAAAAAAGTGAAGGATACTTCCAGAATCGAAACATTGAGGATAGCATTATAATGGATTGATAACCTCCGGCACCTATTCTGATTTTTCTTTTTTGTTCTTCGGCTACAGAAAAGGAGGGTAATTCCCTGGCGCAGGCCTCAGGCTCATAAATAATACGATAGCCCTTTTGTGCAGTTTTCATACTTAGTACAAAATCATCGAGAATTACAGTTCGGTTGATGGGTTCGTACAATGTTTTTCTGATAGAAAACAACTCTCCGGCAGCGCCTACAACAGAATAGAAATCCGAATCAATTTTTTTAAGAAACGATTCATATTTCCAATATAAGCCCTCGCTTCCACTATCAGCATCAGTTGTATCAAAACGCTCAACTACTTTCTTTTCACCGGCAACACCACCTACGTTCTCATAGGAATAATGCCGGGCAATTTTACTGCAGGCTTCTTTGTTTAAAATGGTATTAGCATCACTGAAAATAAGTACTTCACCTGTGGCAAAAGCAGCAGCTCTGTTAAGGGCTTCAGTTTTTCCAGCACGTTCGGGCTCATGTAATAATGTTACAGATTCATATTGTTTTACAATCTCAGGTGTACTGTCAGTTGAGCCGTCTGTAATAAAAATAAATTCTATTCGTGAAATAGGATATTCCTGTTGCAATGAGTTTTCCAGCTTTTGTTTTATACAGTCTTCCTCATTATAAGCGGCTACTATAAATGACACAAATGGCAACTCTTTATCCGTGTAAATTTTTTTTTGCCCGTATTTCCGTTTTAATAAAACAAATGGATATATCAACAGCGCATAACCTATATAATTAAAAAACAGGATGGCTACAGAAGTAAAAAAAAGGTATTCCCAAAAAATCATTCAGTTTTAATTGTGGTGTAAAATAGAAATTTATTTCTATTTCCCCATTAAACAACGTAGGGTTGTGTTATAAAAGGCTTATATTATATTTGACAACTTAAAGTAGTAAAGCTTAATCTGTGTTATGAATAAATTTCTATTTGCATCTGTTATTCCTGATTCTCCACTGTTAAAAAGCAAAAAAAATATTATTGTGTACATCCTTGTGCTTGCGTTGGTTTTACGGATTGGAATTACTTTTTTTTCCGGTAAGGCACATATGCATATTGATACATTTGACTATTATAAACAGGCAGATGCAATACTCTCCGGGTCATTCATCAATTATTTCCCCAATGGATATCCTTTATTAATTGCACTTTTAAAATCATTTTCGGAGGTATGGTTTCAAACTGTGCTTTTATGGATGAACATTGCTATGGGTGCAGGTACTGTTTTTTTTATATATCGTATAGCCGGCGTTTTAAGCACTAATACTACAGTTCCTCTCATTGCTGCCTTTTTAACTGCTGTTTACCCTTCACAAATTAATTATTCCAGATGGCTGCTTTCAGAGGTTCCGGCGGTTTTCTTTCTTACAGGTTTTTATTGCTGTTTCTTTGAAAAGAAAACTATAGCTGCGGGTTTGCTTATGGCTGCTGCAGTTCTTGTACGAACAGAATTTGTACCTGTGTTTATAGGAACAATTATCCTGGAATTCCTATTCATTCGTAAGGTACGATGGGGAATGGCAATAGCTTTTCTGATTCCTGTACTGGCGGTTGCTTACTACTGTTATATTAAAACGGGTGTATTTGCTATTGCAGGACATTCAAAAGTAAACATCATGTACTCCGTAACAGCAGCTGGCGGGTACATTGATTGGGATTTTATGACCAGGCATCCTGAAATTAAAACAGCCCGGCAGGCTCAAACCCTCTATATGCAGTTTGCCATTGACAATCCTGTAGAATTCATCAAAAATAAACTGGCAAACCTTTGGGAATTATGGGGGTTTTTTCCATCATCCTCTGGAGGTAACCGTGGTTTTGGTGCCCGTTTACTTATTGGTGTATCCAACTTATTTCTTTTAACTGCAGGATTTGCAGGATGGTGGCGTTACCGAAAATTACTATCATCAACATTATTATTATTGCCTTTTATTATCGTTACAGCCGTACACACTCTTCTATTAGCTTTTCCAAGATATACCTTTGCTGCAGAACCTTTTCTCCTCATATTTGCAGCTTTTGCACTTGCATCAGTTATAAGCAAAAAAACAAACGCTGTAAGTTCATAAAAAAACGGCCCGAAGGCCGTTTTAAATTTGTCAACTTAAAAGTGCTTAGTACTTTATAAACTTTAACGTTTGTATTGTATTTGCATCTGTTTTAATCCTTACAAAATAAGTACAACTGTTTAACCAGGAAACATCAAGCTTGATTGGAGGAATATTAGCCTGTATTTGATCGTACTCCTTCTGAGTAACAACCCTGCCATTAATATCAATAATCTGCAACATGATTTTATCTGCAGTTGCTTTATTGTCAAACTCAATTACAATGTCTTTTGCTGTAGGATTAGGGTACAACCTTAAATAGGTAGAATGTTCAACAATTATAGTAACAGTATCTCTGCCAAATGCACCTTTATTATCGGTTACCTTCAACTCTACCTGGTAAACACCTTCTTCAAGTGTTGAAAAACTGGTTTGTGACGCTGAAGGATTTGCTATTGTATACTGAGCAGGTCCAGAAATTTTTGTCCATTGATAAGCTGTGATTATTCCATCACTGTCTGTACCACTTCCGTTAAGCATTACAGCATTTACAGGTAAAGTTATGGTTTGATTATTGCCTGCATAAGCCACCGGTGGATTGTTTGCAGCAGATGTACCTGCATTTACTGTAATTACTACAGTATCTCTTCCTGTAGCTCCTTTATCATCAGTTACCTGCAATTCCATCTGATAAATTCCCTGAACCAAATCACTGAATAAGGTTTGTGATTGAGTGGGAGCAGTAATGGTAAATTGACCAGGCCCTGCAATCTTTGTCCATTGATAGGCTGTGATTGTACCATCCTTATCTGTGCCGCTACCTGTGAGTGTAACAGTATTTGTTGGTAATGTAATGGTTTGATTGGCACCTGCATTGGCAGTGGGCGGATTGTTAGGAGGCGGAGGTGCAGCATTAACAGTAATGATGACAGTATCTCTGCCGAACGCACCTTTATCATCCGTTACTCTTAACTCCACCTGATACACACCCTGCACAAGATTGGAAAAGCTTGTTTGTGCCTGGGTGGGAGCAGCAATATTGAATTGAGCAGGCCCTGCAATCTTTGTCCATTGATAGGCTGCGATCGTACCATCCGTATCTGTGCCGCTACCTGTGAGTGTAACAGTATTTGTTGGTAATGTAATGGTTTGATTGGCACCTGCATTGGCAGTGGGCGGATTGTTAG